>Ga0247611_10001417_pt1 | contig 42790 bp, 21 predicted proteins | sample 177DNAGHGhighgp2_FD_192422 | JGI IMG/M metagenome (GOLD analysis project Ga0247611, IMG submission 192422) | Sheep rumen microbial communities from Palmerston North, Manawatu-Wanganui, New Zealand - 1770 DNA GHGhigh gp2 | ecosystem: Host-associated > Mammals > Digestive system > Stomach > Rumen... | reverse complement strand
TTTAACATCCGAAGGCAATATACCAAACTCGTTTTTGAATATTTCACGGAAATGTGCCATGTGATTAAATCCTGTCAGCATTGCAGCCTCTGTCACATTATAATCTCCGCTTTCAAGCATTTCGTAACAGTGATGTAGCCTTGACTTACGTATATACTCCTTAGCTGTCATACCTGTCAAAGCTTTCACCTTACGATAGAAAGTACTATGACTCATTGCCATTTGGCTGGTAACGAATGGCAAGTCTAGGTCATTACTTTTTAGATTGTTGCTAATGACATCGTCAAGACGCTGCAGGAAATCGCGATCAAGTTTGCTCAGCGTTTCTTTTATGTTGTTATCAGAGCCAATAGCATTATCTGTACTTTCAACATTCTTAGGCTTTATACCATTTCCATATTTTTCTCTTATTTGTTCAGCCAACCTTCTTTGCGCATTGAGTAGATTATGTATGCGGCTTCCCAGTAATTTGGCAGTAAACGGTTTCGTCAGGTAAGAGTTGGCACCACATTCATATCCTTCCTCTTTGTCATCATCTGTATCTTTTGCAGTAAGCAGGATAATAGGAATATGACTTGTACGAATGTCCTCCTTTAATATACGTGTCATATCTATACCATTCATTTTTGGCATCATTATGTCACTTACTATAATGTCAGGTATATTACTTATAGCACATTGTAATCCTTCCTCACCGTTGACCGCTTGTAGAATCCGGAAATCTTCGGAGAAGGAATCAGCTATATACTCGCGTATATCAGAATTATCCTCAACAATAAGCAGGGTAGGGATGAGGTCATCCTCTATTTGCTCGTTATCATTAATATCTTTTATCTCTTTATTCAAATCATGTATAGTGTCTTCTTTGTGTAGGGCTGTAGGATATGTATTTTCTGTTTCAAAAGCCAAAGTAAAAGTACTACCTTTTCCTTCGCTGCTTTCTACGCTGAGTGTTGCATTGTGCAAGTCTGCCAAGGCCTTAACTAATGCCAGGCCGATACCAGTTCCAGAGGCTTGATGCTTTCCATCTGCCTGGTAATATCTATCAAAGATATGAGGTAGTGCTTCCTTACTTATACCATACCCTGTATCTTGTACAGCAATTAATATCTTATTGTTATCTTGCCATACTTTAGTCTGTATCGTTCCTCGTTCTGTATATTTTATAGCATTTGACAGGAAATTATAAAGAATGGTAGTTACAACCTCTGAGTCAAAATATATTTTCTGTAAAGGTTGTTCAATACTATAAGTAAACAGAACCTTAGGGTTATTATAAAGTTCTTTGTAGTTCAGGCAGATCTCTTTGACAAACGCTCCGATATCTCCGCGAGCAACGGTAAGTTTGCGGTTCTGTGTCTCGGTTTTCCTGAATTCAAGAATTCCGTTAATAAGATCCTTCAGCCTTTCTGCATTCTTGTGTATCATGGTCACCTTCCTTTTGCTTTGTTGTGTCAGATGACTGTCGCTTAATAGATCTTCAAGCGGACCAAGAATTAAGGTCAGCGGAGTACGTAGCTCATGAGTGATATTGGTAAAGAAATGCAATCGCTCTTCATTCAGTTGTTGGCGGTGTAAATTTTCCCGTTTCTCTAAATCCAAAGAATTTCGTAATGCTAGTCTGCGTTTATATGAACGTATGGATATAATCACTATTGTGACAAATAACAAGGCATAAAGTATATAAGCCCACCATGTCTGCCAGAAAGGAGGTTTTATATAGATGTTCATCTGGGTAATAGAGGCATTCTCCCAGTCTTGGCTTTTTAGTTTTGCACGTAATACAAAGGTGTAATGTCCAGGGCGTAAGCCGCGGAATACTACGTCGTTATCATCACCTATGTAATACCATTTGTCGTCCATTCCCTTCATCATATATGAATACTCCACGCTGTTTTCCTGTGCGTAGTTTCGTACACAGAATGTAAATCTCAACGTATTCTGTTTATATGATGTGGTGACAAAGCCGTTTTTACCTTGCAGCAACGGTGAAATCCTTGTGTCATCGTTGCCAACAGGAGAATATGCTTCGCATGATATTATCTGTGCAGGCGATGCTTTTTGGTTTCCGGTGAATGTCATCGGATTAAAGCGCATCATTCCTGAAGCTGTACAAAAATAGAAATAGCCATCATTACATTTAGAAGGCCTGGTAATAAAAGCACATGGATGCCCAGTGTCTTTGTGGTTATAATTGGATATGCGTCCTGTAGAACTGTCAAGACATGCTACTCCAGAATAAGTACCGACCCACACTCTGCCAATTTTGTCAGTCATTACTGAAGTCGTATGGTTGTCAGCCAACCCGTTATATATGTTATATACAGTAAGTCCCTTTAGTGTCAACGCGTTAGCTACATGTACCAGTCCTTCATGGGTGGCGAGCCACAATCCCCCCTTACCATCTGCGGTTGCACTGCTCACACGGTCTGAAGGTAATCCGTCTTTTATGCGTATGCTTTTACAAGCGCCAGTAGTTAGGTTGATAACATAGGCTCCCAAACCATGTGTGCTGACAAACATTACATTGTCTTTCAACCACAGAAAAGACGTGACGATAGCGTTACCTGTTAACTTGTTTACTAATTTCTCGTTTCTTACACCTTCCCCCTGTTTGTATGAATATACCCCAAACTCGCTGCCTATCCATACACGTCCGTCTTTGTCTTCGGCAAAAGAATGGATGTCACAATCCTTATAGCCTATTTCTATATCTTTGAACGTCTCTGTAGAAGGGTTAAACAATACCACTCCTTTATCATCAACGCCAATCCATACACATCCTGTTCTGTCAGACATTATGCAACGTGGAAAAGAGTATCGTCTTCTTACTTTCTCCCTGCTTACATATCTCTTTTTAACATTGCCATCCTGCCATAGTGCCAATTCTGTATCACCGGCAATCCATAATCCTCCGCTCTTGGCTGGTGTTATGGAATATATAACATTGTTGTCCCACAATCCGTCTGGCTTATTAAATATGCTGAAGTCAGATTTCCTGGCACTAATAAAATCTATGCCGGTGCTATGATTGCCTATCCATATATTCCCGTATTCATCTTGAGCTATAGCACGTGCGTTTATTGAAGACAAGACGACCTTTGTGTCATTATAGTATAATACATTTTTACTATAATCTTGTTTAGGGTTTAAAACCTTTATTCCTCCCATGTCGTTGGCAATCCATAACATACCATTGCGCATCTGATGGATATCATACACATTGCAGTCATAACTGTCACTATGAGACAGAACTTTTACGAAAGTTCCCTTTTTTACATTAAACAAAGCTAAACCATGGTCGGTACCTACCCATATACGTCCGGCAGAATCTTTCATGATTTTTCTTACATTGTCACCGGGTAAACTTCCGGGTTCATTATCGTTATGCGTATAATGTTTTGAAATCCCGCTTTTTATGTCAATTACACTGATGCCGCGCTTGTTATGACCAATTATTAACTGGCCATTACCGTTATCTATACCACAACTAGCATTGATATTCTGTTTTAAAGGAATCTCCTTTAGGGTATATTTGTTACAATCAAGATGCTGCACCTTGCCATTGCCGAATATTAGCCATACGCCGTTGTCTTTACATAATACAATGTCTTCTATGCTTGATGGCACTAATCCGTCACGAAAAGACACGTATTTCATGGAACCATGTTTACAGTCATAAACTACCAGTCCCAATTCAGTGCCTATCAACATGCAGTCAGTCAACTTGTAGTATCTCAGTGCTGTAATCTTCAGTCCCCATTTATTCCTCTCTTCTTGTCCTGGCAACAAGCGTGTGTTATCCATCATCGTGAGGAAATTATCCTTGGGCGGCCAGTCTGTTACATGGAACATCTGGCAGCTGTTACCACTTATTCTGCTTACGCCGGCCTCTGTGGCTATCCATATATATCCATATCCGTCAATATCCACTTCTGTCACGAAGTCATTTGACAACCCGTCGGCAGAACTTATTCTCCTGCTGACCGAATAGTCAAAAGCAGATACTATTAAAGACGATACTATAGCTATGAATAATAAGAATATCCTAATCATTACGTTTTGTTTAGATTTACGGTTTCTAATGCAAATATATATAAATTTAATAAGGTATTAAAGACTTTTATCGTCTTTTTCTTGCGTTTGACAGAAAAAAGTATGCCTTTTGACGAATAAACGCACTTACTGTTCCTCTGGAAATATGTAATTTTGCAATTGGAAAAAAGATAATAATAATTAGAGGATTTTTCTTTTGTTTCATACAGGTAATATGTATTAAGTTAGTTGATTTATCTCACAAGGTATTTAGTTTTTTTGTTTAATTAAGGTAATTAGATTGTATTTATTCAGGATAATAAAAAAGAAAAGAAACTTAAGAAAACACACTTTTCAATAGGAAAACTACAATTATATTTTTTATTTACTAATTAACCAAATTAACAACAAGCAAAATGCAAAAGAAAAAAACTAACCTGAAGAGGTGCCATGTTATATGGCAACGACTTCTCTTGCTTGCCATCGTAGCGGTATCATCTACCGTAGCAATGGCACAGAGCAAAGTACAAGGTAAGGTTGTAGACGCTACTGGTGAGCCTATCATCGGTGCAAGCGTAAAGGTAAAAGGCACTGCCACCGGCACTGTCACAGACCTTGACGGTAACTTTACTCTCAACAATGTAGATGGCAACTCTAAGTTGGAAATCTCTTACGTAGGTTTCTACACCCAGACTGTCAATGCCGGTAGCAATGTCAACATCACCCTTGAGGAAGACAAACAGCTCCTTGATGAAGTCGTAGTCGTAGGTTACGGCGTACAAAAGAAAAGTGATGTAACTGGTGCATTAACTCGTGTAGGAGAGCAGGAACTCAATGTTCGTCCAGTATCTAATGCTCTTGAGGCATTGCAGGGTAAGGCTGCAGGTGTGGACATTACCACAAGTGAGCGCCCTGGTACTCTTGGAAGTATCCGTATTCGTGGTGAGCGTTCTATTTTGGGAAAGAACAACGAACCTCTCTATGTTGTAGACGGAGTACCTTTGATGTCAGGCTCCAACATAGAAACACTTAATCCACGCGACATTGAAGCTATAGATATTTTAAAGGATGCATCAGCTACCGCTATTTATGGTTCACGTGGTGCGAATGGTGTTGTCTTAGTAACGACAAAGCAAGGTAAGGCCGGAAAAACAAGCATTGACTACTCGGGCTCACTTACCGTATCTAATATCATAGACCGTTCTCCTTCAATGAGTGCTGCAGACTTTGCTCAATTTGCACGTTGGGCTGCTCACAATGCTAATCCCGATTCTTATATCGACCCTATGAATCCAACAATGGCAGAAGATCAGGCTTTATTCGTTGGCGAATATGGAGGGTTAGATGCCGCGTCTGTAGCAAACCTCATGAGAGGTTGGGAAAACGGAACATGGGATCCTTCACGTATCAAAAACACAGATTGGACGGACTATGTTACTCAGACAGCTGTATCACATGAGCATACATTATCAGTAAGCGGTGGTAATGAAAAGATGAATGCCTATGCATCTTTTGGATATTTAAGCAACAAAGGCACTCAGAAAGGACAGTGGTATGATCGTTACACTGGAAAAGTCAGTGTAAATATTAACCCAACGAAATGGTTGTCTATGCAGGCAAGCATCAATGGCACATGGTCAGAGCGTGATTATGGTATGTCAACAACAGGTGGACGCTCTGGTTCTGTTCCTGATGCTATCTATGGTACTGCTAAGCAAATCTATAATTTTGCTGTGCCTTATGATGAAAATGGCAACCTTAATATAAACCCTGGTGGCGAACAGTCTGTATATACCATTATTAATGAGTGGAATCATTCACAACAGAAGTCACAAACTCTTCGTGCTTTAGCTAATTTCTCTGCAACTCTTGATTTTGGAGAAATTTACAAGCCAATACAAGGGTTACGTTATAAGATTGCTTTTGGACCAGACTTCCGTCATTGGCGTGAGGGTGTATTTATAGACGGTTTCTCTTCACATAAGATTAACTCTAATGGAACAGAAGGCGTAAACCAGTCTTCACTCAATACACGTAGGGATTTCTCTTGGACATTTGATAATATGTTAATGTACGATCGTACATTCGCAGAGAAGCACAAAGTTGGCGTAACATTATTGCATACTGCTTCAAAATGGAATGCAGAATCATCTGGTATGAGCGCACAGATGATAGAGAAAGACTCTTATCTATGGAATGCCTTCAATACCGTTAATCCAAGTAGTTCTGACCAGAAAGTAGGTTTGAATTCTGGAATTACAGACCGTCAATTACAGTCATATATGGTTCGTTTGAACTATGGCTTTAACGATCGTTATCTCTTAACCTTGAGCGGACGATGGGATGGCGCATCACAGTTGGCAGAAGGTCATAAATGGGATTTCTTCCCATCAGCAGCACTGGCATGGCGCGCAAGTGAGGAGGAGTTCATTAAGCAATACGATTGGATTAGCAACCTTAAGTTGAGACTCGGTGTTGGTGTGACTGGTAATGCAGCTGTTGATCCTTATGACACGAAGGGTGATATTACCAGTTTCTATCTGCCATTTAATGGAATGACTGATCAGATAGCCTACACTACTAACGAACCATATTACATGGGAACTCAGTTGACCATGGCAAATCCAGAATTAGGTTGGGAGAAGACAACTCAGTGGAACCTTGGTATCGACTTTGGTTTCTTGAAGTCACGCATATTTGGTACTTTGGATTTTTATTGGTCTCGTACAAACGATCTGATTATGCCTACAAAGATTCCTACTCTTACAGGTTTCCCAAGCACGTTCTCTAATGTTGGTAAGACTAAGAACCATGGTATAGAGCTGACACTTACTGGAGTACCTGTTAAAACAAAGGATTTCGAATGGACGTCAAACTTTAATTTTGCATATCAAAAGGATGAAATCGTTGAGTTGGCATACGGCAAGAACGACATGCCAGACAATGGTTGGTTTATTGGCGAACAGATTAGTGTGTTCTATGGATATGGAAATGATGGAATTTGGCAGGAGAGTGATGCAGAAGAGATGGCAAAATGGAATAATAACGGTTACAACTTCACTGCAGGAAATGTTCGTCCACACGATGTAGATGGCGACTATAAGATGACTGTGAATGATCGTATAGTTATTGGTAACAAAAATCCTACTACAACTTTAGGTTGGACTAACAACTTCTCATATAAAGGTATAGAGCTTGGCTTCTCTATAGTTGGACGTATGGGTTACACATTCTATACAGGCGGTGAAGCGCTTACTGCACATGCAAACCAGCGTGAGATTGATTATTGGACACCACAAAATCCTGGAGCAGAGTGGCAGAAGCCAATTCTAGCGCAAGCTACAGCCGGCTCAGGAGATGATTTCTCTACTTTGTTAGGTTATCGCAAGGCATCTTTCCTGAAGGTGCGCAATATATCATTGGGCTATAATCTGCCTAAGAATATATTGAAGGCTGCTACATTGTCACATGCTAAAGTGTATGCACAGGTTATCAATCCGTTTAGTCTGAAGCAGTCAATAGATGGATTTGACCTTGACACAGGTAGGACATACTTCAATCGTAGTTTCGTATTCGGAGTAGAAGTAGGCTTCTAAATTTAAATAAGAATTTAATAAGATTAAGAAAGTATAGACTATGAAATGCAATAAATATATCATAGGTGGTTTGTTGGCAGCAACCGTCACTGCAGGAATGACCTCTTGTTCCAAAGATTTCCTTGACGAGGAACTGACAACAAAATATTCCACACAATATTTTGAAACTCCTGAAGGTTTGGAGGCATTAACTTTGTCACTCTATGGCAACATACGTTGGCACTTCGGTTATGAGTGGGCATATGGTATCACCCTTTATGGTACAGATGAGTTTACCATGGGTGCTGATAACACTTCTGAGTGTTGGAATACCTACGACCACCGTCTTGGTGCTATGAACTGTACTCCTGCAACAGGTGCTGCGAATAAGAACTGTCCAGGAATGGATGCCCTTTGGGATGAGATGTACTATGGCATTGCATCATGTAATACCATAATTGCAGAAGCAGGCAAGATTTCGGACACGGATGTTCGTAATCGTTGTTTGGCACATGCATACTTCCTGCGTGGCTACAACTATTATAGATTAACGGCTCAATATGGCAGGCCTGTATTACAACTGACTCCTGCGAAAGGTGTAATACGTAATTTCACACAGGCTACAGAGGCAGAAGCATGGGCACAAGTCATAAGCGATTTCCGTCAAGCATACAATCTATTCGAGGGTGAGGTTTTCACTTATGGCAAGGGCATCACATGGACAAAGGCTACAGCTGCCCACTTCCTTGCAAAGGCATTGTTGTTCCGTGCATCAGAGCGTTGTGATGCATTCAACAGCGAAACAAAAGAAGCTGACTTGAAGGAAGCAATAGAGGCTTGTAACTATGCTATTGGTGCACGTCAGTTGGCTCCAAATTATAGTGACCTTTATGCAAAATGGGATGGTATTGACTGTCCTACAGAGGAACTGAGCGAAATTCTGATGGCATGTGGCCACAATGCGGAAAGTGCTACCCAAGGACGCTATGGAAACCGTACATATAACTACTTCGGCCCTCAGTTCGGTGGTGGATTTGGTAATGGTTGGACAAAGCGTGGTGTATGGATCGGTGAGATGGACTTCCAGCGTTGCCGTCCAACAGAGTACACATACGCTGTTTATGACCACGTAAATGATGCTCGTCTGTGGAAGACTTTTAAGACCGTCTATGGAACGAACAATGTACCTGATGCCTCTAAAGGCGTAGCATTGGGTGATCCTGCCGTCGTGATGATTCTTAACACAAAGGATGATCATACGTATGATAATTATAAGTTTGGTGCAAACGTACAGGAACCAGATTTCAAGGATGATGCAGGTCGCTTGCCTGAGTGGAAGATGGGAGCACGTCAGCAAGAAAACAAAGGAGAACTTACCTCTACACCAGGTCAGTGGATACCAAGTTCACTCGTGCTTTACCAGAATGGTGAATATGTAGCTCCTAAGTTTACATCAAAGACTAATGGAACTGTAAACTTCTTTGCTGGAATTAACAAATGTACTGATGGAAGTCGTCTTGCTGAGAAGGGTGATGCTCACCGTGATGTAACAATGGCTCGATTGGCAGAGACTTATCTTGTTCGTGCTGAATGTTATGCGCGTTTGGGTGAATATGATAAGGCAAAGGCAGACATTGATGTTATTCGTGCACGTGCTCAGTGGAAGGAAGGAGAAAACCGTTCATACTATGTTGATGGTTCAAAGGCATTTGAAAACAACAGTCTTTATGAAGCAAACAAGACCATGTATGAGAACTCCAATTTGTGGATGAATACTTACTACTTGTCTAATCCACAGCAGCCGGTTACAACGGCAGCCAGTGATCTTACAAATTGGACATGGGAAAATCTGCCAGCTGAGGATGAAGCTATATTGGCAAAGATTGGCGCTACAGGTCAGAAAGAACGCGCTATACAGTTTATTCTCAACGAACGTTCTCGTGAGTTGATTGGTGAATGGCAGCGTTGGGAAACTTTGTCACGTACAAAGTCTCTCGTAGTTCGCGCTAAAGCATTTAATCCAGAAGCCGCTCCAGGCGTAAAAGACTATCACATTTATCGTGCAATACCTCAGACATTCATTGATGGTTTGAAGAATGATGATGGTTCAGACTTAAGTGCAGAGCAGAAAGCTGCTTGGCAGAACCCAGGATATTAAAACGGGAAACTTTATAACTAACTATTGTTCTAAACAAGATGAGTGTGTGTCACATTGTGACACACACTCTATTTTTATTCTTTATGACAGCAACATGAGTGGGACTCTTCCTCTTGATTATGGTTGCAACAATCGTGAGTGACATCTTTTTCGCTATGACAACAACAATGTTTCTCTTCATGCGCATTGTCATGACAGTGGCAACTACTATGGCCTGTCATATAATGTCTGTATAATGCATTCAGCAATAATACAGCAAGAATGACAGTACATGTGATATTAAACCAAGAAAAACCTTCAGACTCATGACAATCTGCAGCCTTCATAAGTGTTGGCATAAACCATTCTGTGGGCAATTGGTCTATTATGACTCCTGCAGCTACAGCGCCAAGGATAATTGATAAGAGATAGAGTAGGAGAGTCCTACGACCGAGGAACTTGTTTATTACCAGCAAACTGGCAACATTACATGCCGGTCCAGCCATCAACAATACCAATGCGGCACCAGGTGTCAGTCCTTTCATTATAAGTGCCACAGCAATAGGAATACTTCCCGTAGCACATATATACATAGGTATGGCGATACATAGGACAAGCAACATACTCAACAGTGTATTACCCTTGAATATCTCAAAGAACTCGTCAGGCACAAACACTGTTATCAGTCCCGCTACAAGCAGACCAACCACAAGCCATTTACCTATATCCTCCATCATGTCAACAAAGGCATAGCGTAATGCTTCTTTTATCTTGCCCACAAAAGACAACTCGCTCGTATCGGTATCATGATGGCAGTGGCAATGTGGTTCGTCGGTCTCTTTGACACTGTATGGCGTTTCTTCTTTGTCAAAAGTGTTTATCACCGTTCCTGCGAAAAGTGATGTCATAAACGCAGTTATTGGTCTCACAATGGCGAATGGAAGTCCCATAAGCGAGTAAGTGGCTGCAATAGAGTCTACGCCTGTCTCTGGCGTGGCGATAAGGAATGACACTGTAGCACCCTTTGAGGCACCTTCCTTACGCAGTCCCATAGCTGTGGGTAACACGCCACAAGAGCACAAGGGTAGGGGGACGCCAAACAGTGCTGCATAAAACACAGAGCGGAAGCTGTGTCCTGACAGGTAGCGGCTATACACCATGCTCGGGACAAAGACATGCAGGATTCCGGCAAAAAGGAAACCTAAAAGCAAAAACGGTGACATCTCATTCACCAAAGCGAAAATCTGTTCCATAGACTTATATTTTTTTACTGTTTTTATTTTCTGATTGCAAAATTAATCATATATTGTTGCAATCAGATTGCAAACAGAACTCAGAATCAAAATGTAAGTAAATAATTGAATTTTGTGACATTTTGCAAAGAAAATGTGTTAAATGTGAGGCTTCAAATCTTAACAAGTCTTAAATTGTCTGGGTTGTCCTGAAAGCTATCGAATGACGTTGTGAAAGCATAGCTTTTACAACCTGAAAGCTATGCTTTGATACTGTAAAAGCTATGCTTTCATTTTGTCATTTACGTGATTAGTGAATTATCATAGTATTTTTACTAAAAATAAGGCATAATTGTGCATATATTCAAATGTGTAGTATTACAAACAGAATCGGCATTATGTTAAATAGGAAACGAGAAGATGTCTCTTTTATTATCTGTTCTATTAGATATTCTATTTGAAAACAAATAATAGAAAATAAGGAGATGTCCTTTTGCTAAATAGTCTGTTTGAAAAGAATACAAAGGTTTTTCTGACGAGTGAAATCAGAAAGGAAGTCCAACTGCAAAATGCAAAGCATAGTCGCGCTTGAAATTTGGATTAGATATTGGATAATGCTCTTCTGTTGTTGTATAATAAGGACTTATAGCTTTCATTCCTAAATCCAGACGAAGAATAAAATAGTCGAAATTAAGACGCAATCCAACACCATAAGCTACAGCAATCTCTTTATATAGACTACTTAAAGTAAACAAGCCTCCAGGCTGGTCGGCATATTGGCGGACAGTCCAGATGTTTCCTGCATCTATAAAGATAGCACCTTGGAACTTCCAAAAAAGACTGGAACGTAACTCTGCATTTAAGTCCAGTCGCAAATCGCCAGTCTGGTTAATAAAATCAATTCTTCCGTCTTTGCCGTGGTAACAACCAGGTCCAAGTTCCCTGACACTCCAGCCTCTCACGCTATTGGCACCTCCACTGAAATATCTTTTCTCGTATGGTAATATGGTGCTGTTTCCATATGGCATGGCAATGCCTATTCTGCTGTGCAATGCTAATGTGTTGCGCTCATCAATCCTATAATTATATGTATAGTCAACGTCTGCCTTTGCATATTGCGCATACGCTACTTTTAGGAATTCATATTGCCCCATGTCATTTGTCTTAAACTTCAGTGGCTTAGACAGTGCTTTTAGCAAATTGCCAGCAGACTCCATACTGACTTTCAAATAATGAATACCATCATTATAATTAAAAGAGAAGCCCAGTTTCATTATGAGCAGGTTCTCATAATTATAACGCAGTATGGCATTCCTGTTATCTTTAGAGTCTAAATAGTCTCTTTTGAAAGTATCTGAAATCCAAGGCATTGAAACATAATCTACATTGATAAAATCAAGGGTGTACCCTACCCTGTTTGTAGAACTGCTCCATCTGTATCGCCATTTTCCACTAAATACCCTGCGGTCAAATTCCGGTCTGTTTTGCTTGTTATAACTAAGCAGAAATTCTGTTGTACTTTTGTGTCTGCGACGATAGTCCTCAGATATGTTAGGACATAGAAACTCAGGAAATGACAGTTTAGCCTCAATTCCGTACTCCTCATAGTTGTTGTTGGCATAGCCCTCAAGTCCTTTTATCGCCTCAAAAGCTCCACGGGCACTTAAACTAAATAATTCGCTGCCATGAAACACGTTCCTGTTCTCATACGTCAAAGACAATGCTGCTCCCAGATCTCCAGCAGTATTTGTGCCCTCGGGTTGTAAGGTGACATTATGAGTATTATGCTGTGATATGGATATTACAGCGTCAAGTAAGCCGTTGTCGTCCTGGCTGTTACTGTCATTTACTTCAACAAAAGAAATGTTGGTGGAACGCACTATGCCCAAATCCGCAAAACGACGATATGTTTTTTGTATCTTAGACTCATCATACAGCTCCCCTTCCCTGAATACAGTGTTTACATTTAATACGCTGGGCCTTATTCGTAATTTCTGTTCCTGCGGACTGGTGTATCTTATGTTTCTTATGTGATAATATGGATGAGATGTGTAATTCTCATTGTTGTTTCGTCTAAACAATTCAATATGTAATGCTACATCAACATAATGACCTGCTTTACAACTATCTACGTGGTAAGAAATAAACTCTTTGTTAAAATATCTGTATCCGTTATTGTTAAGCCATGTGGAAATCCTCTTTCGCTCTGAAGACAGACCTGTAACAGAGAAGTATTCGCCAGCCTTCAGTCCCCCACCCTCCAATACATTATTGGCACGTAGCAGTGAGTCTATCCTGCTGTCTTGGATATTGTATGATACATTTCTTATGACGTATTGTTGCTTTGGGAAAAGAATATAATCTACTTTTACACGACGTTTCCTTGCATGCTGTTCTACTTCCACCCCTGCATCCAAGAATCCTTGGTTAAACAATATCTGACGCAGGTTTTCCTGTGATGCTGCCACTTTTGTTGTGTCCAAACATACGGGAGCTTCACCCCATTTCTGTAAAATTCGGTTTATTGTTTTTGTGGTGTCTCTGCCAGAGAGCGTGTATATTCCCAATGGTACTTTTAGCGTGGAAAACCATTTTGTGTTTGGCTTCTGCACAATATAGTCATATAGACTGCTGACATTATAATCTTTATCAGTGGAAACAATTCTGTTGGACACAAGAAGACTTTCACCCTCTGCAAGATGTTTTGTTCCATCACAGGATGAAATGGCAAAAGACAAAAAAGTGGAGAGGATGAAAAGCGGTATATAATGTCTTATCTGTTTCATTTTGATGCTGCGAAGTTACGAATTTTTTCTATTCCTAACAAGTTTTTTTTTCATAATTTGGAAGAACAGATGTTTTTTTGTATCTTTGCAAGACGACAACAGGTTAGAATTATTTCTATTCCCGTTTATTCCAAGAAACAGTGACGTTAAGCAAAAAAAGCATACTGAAATACATTTTTGTAACATTAGTAAGCCCTATATGCTTGCTAATTCTTTTATTCATTGCCCTCTACCTCCCTCCTGTACAGAATTGGGCCGTGAGGGTGGTGAGCGAATATGCTTCCGAGAAAACAGGCATGCAGATAAGCGTAAAGAAAGTGTTATTGGCTTTCCCGCTGGATTTGTCACTGGAAGGAGTAGAGTGCTTGCGTATGGATAGTCTGACCAACAGGTATGACACCATAATGTCTGTGGATAAGGCTGTAGTAAGTGTGCGTTTGCTTCCCCTTTTCAATAAAGACGTAGAAGTGGCAGAGTTGGAACTGAACAACTCTATAATGAATACCGTTGACCTCATTCCTCAGGCAAGGATAAAAGGTCATGTCGGCAGGCTCTTTATGACGGGAGGCTCGCCTGTGGGGAAAATTTCATTAAACGCCTCTACTGCTGACCTGCAAAAGATATTGATAGACAATGCCCAATTGGATATTGCACTGAAAGATACTGTTATAGAAGACACTACTTCTTCGCCAATACCATGGTGTGTAAATGCGAAGGAATTAGCTATATCAAACTCTAACCTCCTTCTACATATGCCTAATGACAGTATGCAGATAGGAGCAAGAATCGGTGAGGTTAAAGCTGGGGGAATATCAGCTAACCTTATGAAGAACGAATATGGCGTTAATTCTTTTGTTGCGGAAAACACTTTCATAACATATGACAATGTATATGAGAAGAAAATGCCAAAAGGCTTAGACCTTAACCATATGGCATTTGATATAGGTAGGTTGAAAGTGGATTCTATCTGTTTCCTGGATCCGGATTTGAACTTGAGGATAAAAGAATGCTGTATAAAGGAACGGTGTGGCTTTGAGATATCTTCTATGGCAGCAGACATTTCGCTGAAGTCAAATAAATTGTTCGTAAAAGGAGCCTTAAACACTCCGTCAAGCAAACTATATACAGACACAGAACTTGACTTGAGTTCCTTTGATGGTAATGACAATGGGAAATTTCATGTTGTTATAGATGCTTCTGTTAGTAATGCTGACATGATGATGATAGCAGAGAATATGCTGTCTTCTGATATTAAAAGGACTATTCCTATGCTCCCTTTGAAAGTAAAAGGAGAGGCATTGGGAAATATGCAGAATGTCAATATTCCAGGTCTGTTAATAGAGATGCCTACGGCTTTCTCCATCAACACCTCAGGAAGCATCCAGGGAATGAAATATCTGACGTCAGATCCTTATTCAGAGAAATTCAATGCCAACCTGCACTTGGATGCCAAGATGAAAAACATGGCATTTGTAAAGTCGTTCTTGGACCGCAGTACGGCAAAGATGATAAACATACCTCCTGTTGACGCAATTGCTGACATTGATATCCATGGAGCAGATTACAAGGTTAAGCTAAAGGCGTATGAAGGAAAAGGCTCTGTTACTGCAAACACAAGAATAGACGTAAGGCAGATGAAATACCTTGCGGATGTCAAAGCTAATAACCTGCATCTCAACCATTTCGTAAAGGGAATGGGATTAGGAACATTTACGGGAACCATAAATGCCAAAGGAAAAGGATTTGATTTTACAGATAAATCAACGCTCACGGATGTAAAGGCAGATATAAAACGTTTTCAGTATGACAGATATAATCTGACAAATATGAAAGCTAATGTGCACTTGGCCAATGGAATAGCTGACGCCACAATAAAGTCAGCTAACCAATTGGTTAATGGCGATATAAAACTGTCTGCTCTCCTAAACAAAAAGAATATAGATGCTACAATAGCAACAGAACTTTCAAACCTTGATTTATACAAACTCCATTTTGTTGATGTACCGTTAAGGTTGTCTCTCTGTGGTCATATAGACTTCAAGAGTGACTTGGACCAGTTCTATAAAGTTAACGGATTAGTCAGTGATATACGGATAACAGATTCTGTAGAGACGCGTCATCTGGACGATATAGTGCTTGACGTGTTTACCAGGAAAGATACCACTGCTGCACATATATACTGCGGTGATTTTGAAACCAAGCTGAATGCCCAGGGCGGGTATAAATGGTTGTTGGGATGTTCTGACAGGCTAATGGCGGTAGTAGATAAACAAATAAAGAATCGCACTATTGACCAGCAGGAATTACGTAATGCCTTGCCTAAGATGCAGTTGTATATGCGATGCGGAAGAGACAACCCTGTACACAATTCCATAACGTATTGGGGAATAGATTTCAATGACGCTTATGCAAATATTAACACATCCAAGGAAGACGGCATAAATGGGGATATGCATTTGTTCGGACTGAAGAGCCAAGGATATCAGCTAGATACTATCACCGTTGGTTTGTCAAGCACTAACGACCCATTAAACATAGCATATAAAGCACATATACAAAATGAGAAGCCTAATGATTATGTGTTTGATGTCTTTGTTGATGGCAAGGTGCTTGACCATGGTATATCAATGAACGGAGCTTTCTATGACGAGAACGATGTGTTGGGACTGAAAATTGGAGCAGAGGCAACAATGGAAGCAGAAGGCATTAAACTGCACCTGACTCCTAATGACCCAATTATAGCATACGAGGCATTTGAAATAAACGATAATAATTATATACTTATCGGAGAGAATAATCGTGTTTTTGCAGATGTTAAGATGAGAGCACAAGATGGTACAGGAATACAGATATACAGTACGGATGATGACTCAGACTATCTGCAAGATATAACATTGTCTCTCAACAGGCTTAACTTGAGAAAACTACTTGCAGCCATACCTTATGCACCAAAGGTTGAGGGACAGCTTGACGGTGACTATCACTTCATACAAAGCACAGACAAATCGTTTTCTGTGTCAACAGACATGGTGGTTCATAATATGATATATGAAGGTTGTTCTATAGGAAACCTTGGCACCCAATTGGTTTATATGCCAAAGGATGATGGTTCACACTATGTTGACGGACATATATTGTTAGAGGAAGAGGAGGTAGGAACAATCACAGGCTCTTACAATTTTGATACTGACGCAATAGATGCAAAACTGGACTTCATGCGTTTCCCAATAGCCTTGGTTAACGGTTTTATACCAGATCAGATAGTAGGATTAGAAGGATATGCGGAAGGAGAACTGACTGTAAACGGAACAACAGGAAAACCTAATGTGGAAGGTGAACTATTCTTGGAATCAGCTGCTCTTATAAGCATACCCTATGGCATAAGAATGCGTTTTGATGATGACCCGGTAAGAATTGTCAATTCTAAGCTTCTATTAGAAAACTTCCAGATGTATGCTTCAAATAACAGTCCTCTTATAGCACAAGGAGAGATTGACTTCTCAAATACAGAGCATATAAATCTAAATTTAAGAATAAAAGCAGAGAACTTTTTGCTTATTGATGCAAAAGAAAACAAGAAATCAGAAGCCTATGGTAAGGCTTTCGTGAATTTCTATTGTTTTATTAGAGGAGAATTAGACAAATTACGTGTAAGAGGAAAATTAGATGTGCTGTCTTCGACAAATCTATTCTATATACTGCGTGACTCTCCTATCAACACTGACAACAGGTTAAAAGAACTTGTTACATTCACAGATTTTACCAGCGAAGAGCCTATTTCTATTGTACAACCAGTTATCGATGGTATAGATATGGATTTGTCTGTTAATGTGAATGACGGTGCACATATCAAATGCTGGCTGAATACCGACCACTCCAATTATTTAGACCTTATTGGTGGCGGAGCGTTAAGAATGAAGTATCAGAATGAGAACATAGACTTAAGAGGCAGATATACTATTAATGAGGGAGAGATGAAGTATTCTCTTCCTATCATTCCACTAAAGACGTTCACCATATTACCTGACTCTTATGTGGAATTTAACGGTGATATGATGAATCCGAAACTGAATATCACTGCCACGGAGAGGACTAAGGCTTCATGTAATATTGACGGGGTAAACAGACTGGTAGCCTTTGATTGTGGAGTGGTCATAACGAAAACGCTTAACGATATGGGATTGCAGTTCATCATAGAGGCGCCAGAGGAGCAGACGATAAAAGACCAATTAGCAATGATGTCTGTAGAAGAACGAGGGAAAATAGCCGTCACAATGTTAACTACAGGTATGTATCTGGCTGATGGTAATACTTCTAACTTCTCTATGAACTCAGCTCTGAACTCTTTCTTGCAATCAGAAATAAACCAAATAGCCGGAAATGCATTGAAGACATTGGATGTGTCTTTCGGACTGGATAATTCTACGGAAGAGGACGGAACAAGACATACTGATTATACATTCAAATTCGCAAAACGTTTCTGGAACAACAAATTGGCCATATCTGTCGGTGGTAAGATTTCATCCGGCCCTGACGTCTCTGGCCAAAATAAATCATTCTTTGATAATGTAGAAGCTCAATATAGATTTTCTGAAACTTCTAACCAATATATGAACCTCTTTTACAAGCGTTCTGTGTATGACTTCCTTGAAGGTTATGTAGGACAATATGGAGCTGGTTATATGTATAAGAAGAAGTTGCAGCGCCTCAGTGAATTGTTTAAGAAAACACAAAGTACTATTCCTGGTCCAGTTCTAAGGCAAGAACGTAAAGACAGTACCATAAGCAACAAATGAATATTTATATAAAAAATATATTACTCTTTATAGTTGCAGTCATATTGCTTTATGGCTGTTCTACGACTTCTTCCTTGCAAAATGACGAAGTGTTGTACACCGGGCTCATATCAACGGACTATAACAATTATGAATCCAATAGCCATCAACGTGTTGTAGAAGAAGAGGTGGAGGCTGCACTTGCCACCGCTCCAAATGGCGCACTGTTTGGCTCCAGCTATTACAGAACTCCTTTTCCATATGGTTTATGGATATGGAACGCATTGTCAGAGAAAGAAGGCGCTATATCAAAATGGATTGTAAATTCTTTTGGCAAAGAACCGGTGTTGCTGAGTAATGTAAACCCTGTATTAAGAGCGCAGGTGGCTGAGAATGTCCTACAAAACAATGGATATTTTAACGGCGACGTGACCTATGATATTGTTCCAGGCAAGCCGCAAACAACAAGGAATGACACGGTAAAAAGACCTAGGACTGCAAAAATACAATATCATGTAAACTTCGGAACTTTATATACTCTGGATTCTATCAGCTATATGAATTTCTTACCTGACATATATAATAAGATAGCATCAGGTGAGACTTTGTTGAAAAAGAACGATCCATTTTCTGTCTCTGTGCTGGAACAAGAGCGCAACAGAATCTATAACCTGTTAAGAGAAAAAGGATATTATTACTACCAGCCGACATATATCACTTATCTTGCTGATACATTCATGATTCCAAACAAAGTGCAACTGCGTGTGCAACAGATGGACTCATTACCAGAGAATGCGACAAAGAAATGGGTTATAGGAAAAACTAACGTACAAATAAAAAGAGAATTTAGAGAACAACTTACGGACAGCGTACAAAGACGTTTCCTGTCTATATTCTTTAATGGTAAGAAACCACCTATACGACCAAGAATAATACTTGCTGACACGAAGTTAAGACCGGGTATGTTGTTTTCACAGGAGAAATACATAGAATCATTAAACAACCTTACTTCAAAGGGCGTATTCTCTTCTGTAGAAATAACTTTCACGCCAAGGATTTTGCCAGATGGTACTTATCATACAATACCAGATACTATTAGTGTCAGAGACGGAGAAGAACGGAAAGGCGCCAGGATTCTAGACATGACAATAAATGCTACATTAGACAAGCCTTATGACTTTATTTTCGAGGCTAATGCTATGGGAAAGACTTCTGGACGCATAGGCCCGGGAGTAAGCATTGGACTGACTAAACGTAATGCTTTTCGTGGTGGTGAAATACTTAGTTTTAGTGCAGGAGCAAACTATGAATTTCAAGTAGGTGGAGAGCAAGACATGGGAAATTCTTATGATTTCTCTCTGAATGCGAACCTTAATCTTCCAAGATTACTATTGCCTAAATTGTGGAGGAAGCGTAAGCGTTGGTACACAACACCTTCAACAATGATTAATATATCCGGAGAGGTAATAAGACGAGCGAGCTTCTTCAATCGTGAAATAGTATCCGCAGAATACACATATTTATTCCAACCATCAGAATGTGTCGTCCATAAGCTTTCACCACTTATTATTACATTTGGAAGAACATCTAACATATCTGATGCTTATCTAGACAAGATACAAAACTCTGCTACATCAAAAATTGCATTGAGAGATGAGCTAACACCAAAAATAAGATACACATATACATATAGTTCCCCAAAGAGAAGTATTAATCCTGTATTCTGGCAGGTTACTCTCTCCGAGGCCGGCAATATAACTAACGCTTTATATTCTGCGTTTTCTGAAAAGAAGTTTAATGAAAAAGAAAAGAAGATTTTCGCTACTCCTTTTTCACAGTTCGTTAAACTGGAAACTGAATTCAGGAAATCGTGGGATTTGGGAAATAAAAGCTCGTTTGTGTTCCACTTCTATGGTGGAATTATGTCTGCATACGGAAATAACTATACTGCGCCGTTCTCAGAACAATTCTATGTTGGTGGAGCTAATGACCTAAGAGGCTTCTCCATGCGTAGCATTGGCCCTGGTGAAGTCCATTTTAATGAAACGAATTTAGCGTACCTCTACCATACAGGTGATACAAAACTTGTAATCAACGCTGAATATCGTCCGCATTTGTTCGGCTCTCTGTATGCTGCCTTGTTTGCAGATATCGGTAACGTGTGGAGTTTAAGGCATAGCGTAAGAGAAGACTTCAAGGAACAAGGCTATGGTGACCCAGCAAAGAAAGATGTCGGTATTGATGTTGGCATAGGAATTAGATATGATTTGGATTTCTTTGTGCTACGTCTGGATTGGGGATTTGCAATACACAACCCCTACTCCACCGGATTTATAAATTGTGGCAGATTCGGTAAGGCACAAGTTCTAAACTTCGCTATAGGTTATCCATTTTAAAAACATTTTAATTTATATAGATTATGAAACTTAACGGAAGAAGAGAAAGTAGTAATGTTGATGACCGTCGAAGATCAGGTCTGTCAACAGCTGGTGGTGTAGGAATAGGTGGAATAATAGTTGCAGCACTGCTGACGTGGGTAATGGGAGGAAATCCTCTTGATGCTATACAGCAAGCAGCTGAGCAACAGATGAATGTTTCTACTCAAACAGAAGGTAACAGGGAATTTACTGAAGAGGAAGAAGAATTGGCGAAGTTCTCCAGACAGATACTTGCCGGAACAGAGGATGTATGGACTGAGGTCTTTAAGGAAATGGGACGTGAATATGTACCACCGCGCATGGTGCTATATACTGGTGCCGTAAAAACAGCTTGTGGTAACGGTTCTGCATCAATGGGACCTTTTTACTGTTCTGGAGACCAGTGCCTTTATATAGACTTGTCATTCTTTACATCAATGAAGAAACAACTTGGTGCAGATGGTGATTTTGCATATGCTTATGTTATTGCACATGAGGTAGGACACCATGTGGAATATCTGCTCGGCACACTTTCCAAGGCTCACAATCAGATGAACAGGATGTCACAGGTCGACGCTAACAGAATAAGCGTCAGATTAGAGTTGTTAGCAGATTTCTATGCTGGAATATGGGCTTATCATGATAATAAGATGTTTTCTTCTATTGAGGATGGAGACATTGAGGAGGCTATAAAATGTGCAGAAGTTATTGGAGATAACTATTTACAAGAAAAAGCACGTGGATATTCTCAGCCGGAATCATTTACGCATGGAACATCTAAACAACGTATGAAATGGTTAAAGTTAGGACTAACAACAGGTGATATGAGTAAGGGTAACACTTTCGCCCTTTCCGATCAGGATTTGTAAATATATAAACAAGAGGATGTGTTGACACATCCTCTTGTTGTTTTTTGTTGATATATATATATAATCCTTAACTTATTTTGTTTTGTATATATTGGTTAATGGTCTTCACTTGTTTCATTGGGTGTGCTATACCATCCACAATCTCATTACGCATTGTATTCAGTTCGTTGAATAAGAGAGAGAATGCAGATTGTGCGGCATTTGGTTGCCTGCGTTTCTTGTCTGCCATAGGATTAACTACTACTTTAATAGCCTGATGGCACAAGTGAATATTTAACACGCTATCCGTTTCAAGCGGATCACCGTCATAATGGATTATCCCCCTATCCTGTCTTTTGACAATAATATCTTTGGCCTTAAAACACTTTATCTTTGAAGAATTATTCAGCGTCTTGTTCATTAAATCCAATCCCACTTGTGGAGCCTCCAATATATCAAAAGGTTCCATGATAACTACATCAAGGAATCCATCTTTCATCGAAGCTTGTGGGGCGATGTATGCATCGTTTCCATATTGAGATGCATTAGCTATAGATATCAAAAATGCTTTGTATGGCTTGGATTCATTTCCATCTAATGTTAATTCATAAGTCTCAGGTTTATATTTTAATCCTTCTTTTAGTACATTCTCTATATATGTCATTGGACCACGTTTTCCTGTCTCTGCAAACTTCTTAGATATGAAGGCGTCAAAGCCCATTCCACAGGTGCAGAAAAAAGCATGGTCGTTTATTATGCCGTAGTCCAAGTCGTGTATTATACCAGTATTTATTATATCCAGTGCTCCTTTTATATTCATAGGAAGCATTAAATGCCGTGCAAGTCCATTACCTGAGCCACATGGTATGATGCCTAATGCTGTGTTAGAATGTGTCAACTCTCGTGCGACCTCATTCACTGTTCCATCACCTCCTACGGCAACAGCAATAAATACTCCATCTGTTACACATTGACTTGCTATCTCAGACGCATGCCCTGCATATTCTGTAAAAATACATTTTACGTCATATATAGAGCTATCTATATGCTTCTCTATGAGAGAAGGAATAACATCTTTGTTAGAAGTTCCTGATTTGGGATTTATGATAAATACTATTTGTTTTTTATCCATTTACCTCATCAAAATATTATTTTACCTCACAAAATTACAAAATAACATATAATACATAAGAAAATATATCTGTTTTTTAAGAAAAGAAAGGTTTTGTTAATAAAAAAACGTTGTATATCATTTTTTTTTAGTAACTTTGCAAATTGTATTAAGAGATTATATTATCCCTTATAGTAAAAAAGAAAAGACTACATTTATAAAATAATGGGACAGTTATCAGAAAAATTCAAAAGTTATCGTTTACCCCAGAAATTCATGGAAGCGGGTGTTTATCCTTACTTCCGTGAGATTACAGGAAAACAAGGTACCGAAGTTTCAATGGGGGGACACAAGGTGCTCATGTTTGGCTCTAATGCCTATACAGGCTTGGTAGGAGACCTTCGTATCTGTGAAGCAGCCAAAGAGGCCATCGACAAATATGGCACAGGATGTGCAGGAAGTCGTTTCCTTAATGGCACACTTGACATACATGTTAAATTAGAAAAAGATTTAGCAGAGTTTGTTCATAAAGATGATGCACTTTGTTTCTCTACAGGTTTCTCAGTCAATGCCGGTGTTATTGCAATGGTATGTGGTAGAGAAGACTATATTATCTGTGATGACCGTGATCATGCGTCTATTGTAGATGGCCGCCGTCTTTCATTTGCGCGTCAGCTTAAATATAAGCACAATGACATGGAAGACCTTGAGAATATCCTGAAAAAACTGCCTCATGAAGCTGTAAAGCTTATTGTAGTTGACGGCGTATTCTCTATGGAGGGTGATTTGGCCAAATTGCCTGAGATTGTGGAACTGAAGCATAAGTATAATTGTTCTATCATGGTGGATGAGGCACACGGTCTTGGTGTATTTGGCGATCATGGTCGTGGCGTGTGTGATCACTTCGGACTTACTGATGAGGTTGACTTGATAATGGGAACATTCTCTAAGTCTTTGGCTTCAATTGGTGGATTTATCGCTGGTGATTGGGACACAATAAACTTCCTTCGTCATTCAGCACGCACATATATCTTCTCTGCCTCTAACACTCCTGCAGCAACAGCCGCTGCTCAGAAAGCTCTTGACATTCTGAAGACAGAGCCAGAGATAATAGAGAAGTTATGGGATGTTACCAACTATGCGCTGCAAAGATTCAAGGAAGAGGGTTTTGAAATAGGTGACACCGAGTCTCCTATCATACCTCTTTACATCCGTGATGTTGACAAGACATTCCTCATAACATCATTGGCCTTTGAGCGTGGTGTGTTTATCAATCCTGTGGTACCTCCTGCATGTGCACCGACAGACACACTGGTACGTTATGCACTTATGGCTACACACACGAAGGAGCAGGTTGACCGTTCTGTTGAGATTCTCAAGGGTATCTTTGTTGAGCAGGGAGTGATAAAATAAAGGTAAATACATATAACATATTAGGAATATACAAATAAAAAACATCCGGACTTTGATATTAAGTTCGGATGTTTTTTATTATGTTTTTTATTAATCAAACTGTCTTTATGCCTGTTATTAATCCTCGTGATTAATCCTCGGCGTCAAGTCTGTCACTCCATAGATATTTGTTTGTCTCAGAAACCAGAACCTTACTTAACAACAGCAAAGCGATAAGGTTTGGAATAGCCATCAATGCATTAAAGATATCAGCAAATGTCCACACTACCTTTAGCTCTATTATAGCACCGATAAACACTGACGCGAGGAAGAAATAAGTATATATTTTTACCATTTTGTATCCACCTAAATACTCAACGGCTCTTTGCGCATATATGCTCCATCCCAATATAGTGGAGAAAGCAAATGTAAACAGACCGAACATCAGAATAAAACTGCCCACAACTGGTATTTTACAGAACGCGACTTTTGTTAATATGCCTCCATCCAAGTTTGGTAACAGCATATTGATATTGTCTGAAAAGATTTTTCCCAGTGCATCATAACTCAACAGAGAAACATCGGAATAACTCAACACGCTGCTCACCACGACAATGCCAGTTATAGCACATATCACCACTGTGTCCCAGAATGTTCCGCTCGCGCTCACCAAGGCCTGCCTGACAGGATTTTTTGTTTTTGCCGCTGCTGCTACCAAAGGTGCGGAGCCAAGGCCAGACTCATTAGAGAACAAACCTCTTGCTATACCGTATCTTGCCGCAATCATCACACCACCTCCTATCATTCCGCCTCCTAATGCATCAGGTGTGAATGCGGCAGATACTATAAGTTGTAAAGCAGGGTAAATATAGGCACTGTTGACAATCAATATATATATACATCCAATTATATAAATAAATGCCATAAAAGGTACCAAAGCCGTACATACGCGTGCTATGCTCTTGATTCCCCCAATCAATACCAGTGCTGTCAATAATGTCAGTACACAAGCCGCATATACAGGATTAATACCCAACACCTCTTTCGCCAAGGTGGAGATAGCATTAGCCTGCACGGTACAGCCAATGCCGAACGCAGCCAATGCTGTAAACACCGCGAACAGTATTCCGGCCCATTTCGCTTTTAGTCCGTATTCCAAGGCATACATCGGACCGCCAAGCATGTGTCCCTTTGGTGATTTCTGGCGGTATTTCACCGCTAATAAGCCCTCACTGTATTTTGTGGCAATACCAAATACACCTGTCAGCCAGCACCACAACACTGCACCTGGTCCGCCAAGGGCGACAGCGGTACCTACACCTATTATGTTTCCCGTGCCTATGGTCGCTGCCAAGGCAGTGGCCAAGGCTCCAAACTGACTCACGTCTCCACTTCCTTCTTTGTCCTTGGTCAACGAGAGTTTGATGGCTGTCAAAATCTTTCGCTGCGGAAACTTGAGTATTATTGTTAGATACAGGTGCGTTCCGATTAAGAGGACTATCATAGGTAATCCCCACAACTGGTCACTTAAATATTGTAATATTTGATAAAATGATGTCATAACAGATACAAAGATAGTATAAAATCCGCAATTATACAAATATAAGATAAAAGTCTGGCAAATAACTTGCCAGACTTTTATCTTATATTGCTCTATATTATACCGCTTACTTTGTCTCTTCCAGCGGAACAGAGAAGTATTCCTTCTTTCCTGACGGGTACAGTCCCTTTATGTAAAGAACAGGGTCCTTACTCTTGTTTGCGGCCTTAACAACCTCGTTCAGGTCAGACAAGGTCTTCATTGTCTCCTCGTTCACCGTCTGTATGACAAAGCCTGCAGGTATGCCACGCTCACGGAACTTACCGCTGTTAACCTTTGTCACTTTCAGTCCGTACTTGATATCCAAATCTGCCTTCTCACTCTCGTTTACCTCGCGTATTACAGCACCAAGTACATCTAAATCCGCATCCTTCACCACCTTCGTGTTGCCCTGCTCATTTTTAAGAACAACAGAAGCTGTCTTCTTAGACTTCTTATGCAGGTAACTAAGTGTAACCTTGTCTCCCGGACGCTTTGTGGCAAGTATCTCTTGCAGCTCTGCCATCTTCGTCACCTTCTGTCCGTCAACGGCGGTAATCACATCGCCCTCCTCTATACCAGCATCAGCAGCCGCACCGTCTTCTACAACCTTGGCAACATATATACCCTCATTAGTACCTAAGTCAATCTCCTTGCCCTGCTCTTTCTGAGAGTCTATATACGAGCGTGCGTCCTGTCCCTGTATGCCAATCAGTCCACGCTGCACCGTGCCATACTCTTTCAGGTCAGCCACCACCTTATTCATTATGGTTGTAGGGATGGCAAATCCATATCCTATGTTGCTGCCTGTAGGCGATGTAAGCATAGCGTTAATACCTATCAGTTCTCCATTAGCGTTTACCAGAGCACCGCCAGAGTTACCTTGGTTGATGGCCGCGTCAGTCTGTATAAACGCCTCTACGCCGTTCGCACCTAACGAACGTGCCTTGGCACTGACAATGCCCGCTGTAACCGTAGCACGTAAGTTCAGTGGATGACCAATGGCAAGCACCCACTCTCCTACCTTTATATCATCACTTGATATAACCTTTATAGCTGGCAATCCTGTGGCATTCACTTTTATCAGTGCCAGGTCAGTGTTCTTATCTGTTCCTATTATACGGGCAGAGAACTCACGGTTGTCATTAAGGGTTACCGTTAACTCATCAGCGCCCTCTACAACATGATTGTTTGTGACAATATATCCGTCAGAACTTATCAGCACACCAGAACCTGTTGCCTCTTTCTTCGGAGTCTGCACCTTTCTCTTTTGTGGAGTCTGCTGTCTCTGTCCGAAGAATCCAAATGGATCAAACATATCTCCAAACGGATCGCTTTGTACCTCTACCTCCTTCACCTTTGAATTTTGTAAGTATTTAATATGTACAACACATGGCAAAGCCCTCTCTGCGGCTATAGTAAGGTCAATCGGTTGTCCGGCTACGGCAGCCGGAGAAGCTGCCATAGCTTTCTCTACTGTGCAAAAAGTGAAAGATGTGCCGAGAGCGAGTGCTACGACCCCCACGGCAGATAAAATGTTTTTCGTAATTTTCTTCATTATTCCAGTCATTTTTATATAAAATCTATCTTATGTTTACGTCTGCAAAATTAAAAACAATAAAATTAACATACAAATTTTTATCCTCTCATTTGATATTTTTTAATCTTTCCGCATATTATCTTAACTTGTCTTTATCATTCCTTTTATTGCTTTTACAGTTTTTTACGCAAAAAGCGTACCAAAGTGTTCACACACTCTGATACGCACTAATTACAATACAAATTTATAGTATATATTACTTATACATCTTTCTTATTGTTCCGTCGCTCATCTTTATGATGTTCAGACCCTTCGTAGCAGAAGAAGCACGACGACCGAGTGCATCAAAGATGCTTGCAGGGCTTGCAGCCTCAGTCTCAACCTCGTTGATGCCCGTTGGAGTGATGTCAACATTCTTCTCTGGCAGAACCTCAGTGCCCTCAGCGCCGAAGTTGTCGAAGCAGAAGTATGCTGGGGTGTTCATGCCATAGGTTCCGTTATCGGTACTGGTCAGTTCGAAGCCCAGTTTCTTTACCTTACCAAGAGAGCTGAGGTCAACATAGCGCCAGTCGTTGATGATGTAAGCCTTGTCGGCATCACGCAGGTCAGCAAGGTAGTACTCCTTAGTGCCTGTTACCTTGTCGTTGGCATCATAGCCGGTGATGGTGAGCATGAACCAGTCGCCAAGTCCGAACTTCTTTGCCAGTTCGCCCTCAGTGATAGCTGTGTAAGCATAGCTGTTGTTGGTGATGTAGAAGCCTGGCACCTCGATACCCTCTCCGTGGTTGAGGACGGTAACATAGCATGGACCATTAAACTCTGCGGCATAGCCGACGCCATAGTTGCTTGAGCCGTTATAGCCACCGCCGACAACGTTCTTCCACTGGTCGTCGAGGGTTTTGTATTCAGTATCCGTCTGGTTAGCATAGCCGAACCAGTACCAGTAACTCCAATCGTGCATACAGCCAGTAGCAAACTCGAAGTCGCCGCTGGTGAACTCTGTGCGGTCATCATCTTCCTCTTTGCTTATGCTCATGTGGCCGTCAGCAGGAACCTCGATATCCTCAAAGTCGGCTACAGTGAGAGGCAGTTCTACAGCCAAAGCCAGAGCAGGCACTCTGCCAAAGACTGCAGACTGAGAGATAGCAGTGAAGTTCGGCGCACGACCTGCCGTCTTTGAGGTGTTACGATGGTTGCCTATAGGGTCGCCAAAGCCGCTGATACCCATAACGCCGTCAGAGAGCTCGATGGTAGGCTGAGCCCAGTCAGCAGGCACTGTGAAGGTTACTGCCTGTGAGGCTGGCGTGTTAGCAAGAGTATATTGGTTACCCTTGCCATTCTTCACCGTCACACCCTCCGAAGCCTTCTTGTAAGAGAGGAAGCCGCTGAAATTGTGTATGCCTGCCAGCTTGCCTGCAGGGTGGTAGAGACCAGAATACTGCACTGTGACATCATCACCAGGTCTTACGCTTGCTACTATGTTGTCGCCTACCTTAACATCACGATGGCAAGGCTTAGCCGTCATAACCTGATAGACGCTCTGACCTGCAGCGTTGGTGAGGCAGACTATATTGCGGCCGAAAGAGAGAAGCAGAGTATAGCTGCCATCAGCATTCTTTGTTACTCCCTCTTCGCTGAAACCTGTGTAAGAGGCTGAATTAGTGCCTATTGTAGGACGAGCGAGGGTCACAGATGTGGCACCCTCTGGGGTGAAGGTATATTCATAGCCCTCTTCTGTGTCGAGATAGTAGAGTACGTCAAACTCTGCATCTACATTCTCCATAGACAGCTTGGTGTCGATAGGCGCGCCACCTCCCCAAGGGGTAACAGTGGTTAGGTAGTCCTTGTTGATAGTGATGTTTGGCTTGATGTCAGTAGCCTGCTCGCCAACGGTCACTACGAAGGCAGCAGTATTCTCAGGCCAGATAGCACCCCAGTCGGCACCACCTGTAAAGTCCTTCTTCGTAGCACCGCTATAGGTGTTTACGTGCATTGCGTCGTATGTCACGAGTACGATGGCTGTACCAGTGCCCACAGCTGTAAGGAGCTCGTCCTCTACCTTAACTACAGAGTTGTCTTCCTGTCCGTTGGCATTGACAACGGTGAAGTGGAAGTCTGGCTCAATGAAGTAGTTGGAGGTTATGCCGTCAACAAGCTCCCAGTTGCGCATAGGCAGAATATCGTAGGTGTCGCCCACGTTGGCAAGCTTGAGGTGGCCTGCAGGGTTGATGTTGAGGAAGATGTCGCCCACGTTGTAACCACCATTAGAAGACACTTCGTGGTCCACAAACTTTGGATCCTTAGCCGTCATGTCGGCATCGGTGAAGATGAGTTCAGGACGTTTTGTTTCGTCTATGCTCATGGTGAAGATACCAGCCTGAGTGAGTTTGCCCGTCTCGCTTACACGATAGTTATACACCAGCTTGTCTCCCAGCTTAAAGGTATATACTTTGTTTTCACCCTCTGTAGTTACGCTTTGTGGTGCTACTTCATTGAACTTTACGAAGTGAGCCTTCTTTGTTCCGAGGAAGAGGTCGGCACCAGCAGGAACTGTAATGCTATATGCCGCACTCATAGGTGATTCTACGTTGACAGTAGCGTTAAAGTTTACTGTGCCAGAAGCCGTTGCGCTGATATAGCCCTCAGCCTCGTGCTCTGCTGATGGTACAATTTCGAGGTTGTAGGTGTTGCCGTTGAATACAAGGAACATCTTCTTGCCCGTCGTGTATTCACCCATCGTGGTGTTTACGGGCTCGCTGTTGGCATTGGTTACAGAGAGATTGAAGGTGTAGTCAGTGCCATACTCCCACCCTGTGTTCTTCACCGTTATTTCGGGAGAGAAGATGGAAAAAGTGGTGTGGTCGGCATCTACATCTACCTGAATAGTGCCAGAGACTGTCTCGCCGTCTGCAGCAGTAGCCGTTAGCAGATACGAGCCGTCAGGAGCATTAAATGTGTACTTGTTGCCAGAGGCAGGTTCGCCCACGGCAATGCTCTCGCTGGTTGTCATGTTGACAAACGACTTGATGAGCTTACTCTTGGCATTCATCGTCACCGTTACCTCAGTGGCAAACATGCTGTTCAGAGAGAACAGCGCTAAAGCCATAATGCTCAGTATTCTTTTTTTCATACGTTTATTTGAATAATGTTTAAAATTGGAATTTATTTAGAAATCTTATAAATTTGTCCTTTTCTGAATGGGGGCATCAATCGCCTGCCCTGTAGGTCATAATAACTATGAACTGTGAACTGTGAACTGTGAACTGATTTCACTCCACTATAGTGTTCTCCATCAGGAGGAAGGGCAAGTAAATGTCCAGGGTTGATATATACCTTGTGCTTACTTAAGAGATTGCCCTCTGGCGACCACTGGTAGAGGTAGCCCATGCTCTCGAACGAGGCTGCGTCTGTGCCATATATATAGCCCGTATAGGGATTTACATATATGCCGTAAGGCTGCCCCATATTCTCGAAATCGCTCGCCATAGTTCCTGGCAACGTTGCCGTCTTGCCACTCTGTCCGTTGCTCTCCATAAACTCCTTGGGGTCTATGGTGAAGGTGGAGAACTCATACTGACCTGTTATATAGGAGAAGGCAGAACCGACAGCAAGGAATTTACCATCGAGGGTAAGGCAATTGTAGGTAACTGGTTCGTCGAACTTTATGAAACAGTCGCCATCGCCATTGAGAGCCTTCTCGCAGTCGAACACCATGCCAGCAACGGGTTGCTCATAGTAGTCGCCAGGAGAGTTAATGAGCAGATACTGTCCACTCCTTGACATCTCGCCGAAGAGATTAGGCACATGGGTGTCAATAGTCTTTACCACCTGCATGCTTTCGGCATTTACAATGCTGACGGTGGTCTCAAAGTCGTGGTCTTTCTCCTCGTCTGCATAGCCACCAGTGTTGGCTATGAAAAGATGACCTTTATACAATGCTATACCCTCTGGCTCATAGCCTACCTCCGTAGCCGACACCACCTTGAATGTGGAAAGGTCTATCTTTGCCACAAAGCCCTTGGTGAAGGTCTTTGTACCATCAACTGTGCCACACTCATGACCGTAACTGGTAACATAGACGTATGAGCCGTCGGAGCAGAGCTTGCGGTTGTTGGGTATATCCTCTATGGCAGCAACAGCCGTGCCGTCGGGTTTTATAAACTGCACGATGTTCGACCAGTTAATGGCTATGGCTATGAGGTTGTCGTTTATCTGTATTATGTCATTGGGAGTGTCACCTATTTTGTAACCATTTTTGTCGCGAAACCACTGGTTGCTCACTATCTCCCCATTCTCAAAATAGGTTATACGACCATTGTCTGCCTGCCACATGCCCTCATTGAGCAGAATTATCTTCTCTTGCGATTGCGCCAGACAGCATACGCAAACCTGCGCTATGACTACTACCGTTATGAAAAGTCTTTTTCTCATTATTCTTTAATCATTTATTTATTATTATAATCCCTCTCCTTGCAGGGGGCTTACCTCATACTCCAAACGTAAACGTCAGTTTGTAATTACGTCCTGGCATGGGGTAGCGTGGAATATGCTCATACTGTTTGTCGAGCACGTCACACACTTCAAGGCACACGCCAAGCGATACTTTCTTTACATTCTTCGTATAGGAGAGTTTCATGTCTATGTTGTTGTACGCACCCAATATGTCATTAGGGTCGGCATAGCTCCATATGCGTTCACCAACATACAGATATGACGTGGTGAGCTGCAACGTGCGCCACGAAGCTATAGCCGTAATGCCAGTAGAGAACGTGGGAGCATAGCAGATGGGCTTGTCGTAGGTGTCCTTATCTGTGGGGTCAGTGCGATTTACGTCATGTTGCCATGTGATTGACGTAAGGAGCGAAAATTGCCAATCGCCCGTGTGGTAGTGTCCCTGCATGGTGGCATTAAGACCTCTACAGAATGTATAGCCGTAATTCATCATCGACCATGTGTATGTGCCCTTCATAGGCAGGCAGACGATGCGGTTTTCTATTTTGTTCCAATAGACGTCAGCTTGCAGTGAGACATTCCACCTTCCCTTGTTGTAGTGGTACTCAGCACCTATGTTCCACTGCTTGGTGTATTCGGGTTTAAGGTTGCGGTTGCCCACCTGTGTATAGTAGAGGTCATTAAGCGTTGGCGCGCGAAATATCTTCTTGTACCACACCCTCATGGTGAGTTTCTTCCACGAATAAGCCAAAGAGATAGTGGGAGTCCAACGGTCTAAGGGATCTGCTGCGCCTGCATTGACAAAGGTGAAATCGTGGTAGTGCTGATGCAACAGCGAAACTGCTGCCTGTATATCGTGCCAGTTCATCTGTGCCGCCACCACCTGTTTCTGGTCAAGACGATGCACGTCATCAAATCTCTTGAGGTCTGCCCGCAGTTTACTGTAGCGCACATCGTAACTTGCCGACAGCGATAGCCACGACCAAGGCATGAATCCATAGCACAAGGCTCCGTAGCCATCCTCTTGTCTGTAGTGGTTATCCACCCTTGCCGTGTTTTGGTTCTCGGGGTATTTAGTGCAATAGCGTAGGTATTCGTTGGTGTATTTGGCGTTTACCTTCATGCGGTGGCGTTCGGCAAACTGGTGTTCGTAACTTGCCTGCACAAAGAAATCCCTGTCCCACTCACGAGCCACATTTACATATTTGTCGCTAAGACGGCGTACTATGCCACCAGGGCAGCCACGTTCCGACTCATAATAATAGATGTGCGAAGAGAAACCGCCGTTGAACAAAGCACCCTCTATGCGTCCATAGCGTATGTCGCTGTTAGCCCTCCTACCTATGGTATCCTCATATTCCGAGTGATAGCGGAAGGGGTAGTCACCCTCCGAGTATGTCCACTCGCCATCTATGAAACCGCTCCACCTGCGCCACTTAAACTGTGCATTAGCCTTTGCCATCCAAGTGGTGAATGATGCCCGCCTCAGTTGCACGGTCAGAGAATCGTTAGTAGGACGACGAGTACGCATATACACCGTAGCCCCAGACGCATATTCCGATGCCGACTGGCAGTTGTCCAACTTGTTGGCATTATATATCGCAACACTCTCCATACTCGACAGAGAGAACTTTCCCAAATCTACCGTACCATTCTGGGCATTCGTTATGCGTATGCCGTCTATGAAGATACCCACATGCTGTGCTCCCATAGAGCGCACGTTGATAGTCTTTAGTCCGCCCAAGCCTCCATAGTCCTTTATTTGCACCCCAGCAAAATACTTCAGGGCATCAGCCACCGAGGTAGTGGAGAGTGCTCTTAAGTCTGTGCCTCGCAGTGTTTGCGACGTGGCAAGTGGACGCTTACCATACACCTCAACGTTTTTCAAGGTCTGAATGGAGTCAACGCCTTGCGCAACACATGTAAGACTACACAACACAAGCATAGGCAGACACGTCAGTATATACGGTGTTATAAGAGTTTTCTTTCGTTGCATACCTAATCCACGAGGATTACAAAATCAATTACATGTTCTTCCCTATCATCGAATGTAAATACAAGATGGACGTCTGTGTCATAATCTGTTATAACATCATTGTATCCGAAACAAACGGTAAAGTTACATGGTTTGATGACAGAATCACACCAAGAACCAGAAACGCTACTATGTAGAATTTCTTCATAAATACCTGTTATATTGGTTATTATTTAATGTCCTCCATAATGCCTAACCCACGAGCGCTATTATGGATTTTCTGATGATATTGGCAGGTCTTCTGACTTCCTCAAGCTTACCATCACCTTCCCGCAATGCCCACAAGGGCAGAACAGTGGTTTTTTTAGATGGCGCTATAACAGAGGTTACAGCAGCGGGACTGCTCAGGACTTTCACCTGATTCCCTATTAAACCGCACGGTCGCAAAAACCGTTTGGTACCAAATCCACGTGCAAAATTACAAACTTTTTTACATATCACCAAATTATTATGAAAAAACATTATTCGTTATAGTGCAAATCCTCTGAACCTGAAATCTCAGTGGATGTCAATAACAAATAATTTATTTCGCATCTTCTGTTATTTTTAAGAAATCCTTCCAATATTTTCCTAAGAGATAATTTTTCTTACAGTTATACGGTACGTGCAGGTGTGCCTTTGCATAATTAGAGAACGTATGCCGTGTTATGGCCTTAGGCTTCTCAATAAGGCATATCACCTCTATAAGTTTAGAACACTTGTCAAACGCAGCCGTGCCTATGCTCTCCACGCTGATAGGTATTCTTACTTTTGTCAGGTTTGTACAGCCGGTATATGCCAAGTCTCCTATCTCCCCCACTCCGTCAGGCAATATGGCATTTATCAGCGACGTACAGTTGCCAAAAGCCGCATCACCTATAACCTTTAACCCCTCCGGCAGCTCCACTGTCGTCAGATTATCACAATAGGCAAAAGCATAGCTCCCTATAGATTCCAGATTATCAGGCAGTCTTACTTTCGTCAAACTGCTGCAATAGCCGAATGCCTTTTCTGATATTGTATTGAGTTTGTTTGGCAAAGCAATACTTCTCAAAGACTTGCATCCATAGAATGCCTCCGAGCCGATGCTGTCAATACTCATAGGGATGACAACGTCAAGCAGTGCCTCACAGTGATAAAAAGCGTCCGCCTTAATATTCTTTATCGTTCCCGGCAAGCCTATGCGCTTCAGCTTCAAACAACCAGCAAACGCGCCATATCCTATTATCTCCATGCCTCTTGGCAGTGTGACGTCTGTCAGGCTGGCACAGTCGCCAAACACGTCATCTGCCAATTCTTTTACTCCGCTTGGAATGTTAATAGTCTCAAGTGACACACATCCCTGAAAGGCAGACGCACCAATACTGTTTATTGTTATGGGTAACTCGATGTCTGTCGTGTTTACACAACCGTAAAAAGCATTTTCGCCAATCCTTGTCACCTTATAGTTTACACTGTCACATATAGCATACTCCCCTACCTTGACAGAGTCTGTGGCATAAGGCTCATCAAAGTATTCTTTTCCATTGAATGTTACTTCACATTCTAATTTGTCTTCTGATATCACGTTGAACTTTAGACCACCAAATCTGAAGTCACGTGCGCTAAGTGAGTCAACCATCATCACCAGTGCCAAGACTGCATATAGTTTCTTTTTCTTCATTTTCCTTTACAGTTTTATGTCAACAGCCACGGCATACTAGACTGGTATGTATATGCCTTGAAGTTCCACGAACCATGCTGCAGCAGTCCGTTAAGGTTTCCTTCTATCCTCAATGTCTGCACATCGCCGTTCTGCCTTATCGCCGTTGTGTCATAAGCCACCGTGCCGTCGGTATTCTTTCGCATATAGCGAAACTTGTATTTTCCGTCGGATGTCAGTGTGCCGAGCGTGACGGAGAGGTTCAGCTTGTCCGTAAACTTCCGTTCATATACCGCCGACAGCAACAGCATGTTGCTTGAGCCATACTTCACCTTTGCCAGGAGGTTGTCTTTCTTTCCTATAATGAAATGTGGTATGCGCGTACGTATATATATACTGCCTGCATTGCCATAGTCTGATGCAGTCTGCATCAGCGAACTCTTCTGTCCGTTATACAGCGTCACAGCCTCTACGTTGTCAAGCGAGAACTGCCCCAGGTCTATCTGTCCGTTCTGTGCGTTGCCAAGCTCTATGCCGTCATAATACACACCGAGGTGCTGACTGCCCATCGAACGTATGTTTACAGTCTTTATGCCCCCCACTCCACCGTAGTCTTTTACCTGCAGACCAGAAAAATATCTCAGGGCATCAGCCACATTGAGCGAGTTAAGGCGTTCCAATTGTTTGGCATTAAGAGTCTGCGACGGTATCACATCTGAGAAGGTATGTCTTGACACCACCTCCACCCCTTCAAGGGTTGTAGAAGAGTCTTGTGCCCATGTCGTGCCACAGATGCCATGTAGTGACAGCATTAAGAGAATAAAATATATAATCCCTGTCTCTTTTCTTTTTACGTTCATACTATATATACCTATTGTGAAAAGGAATTAACTATCGAGCCTCTTCTATTATATACTTCTCTATCGTACGGGTATCATTAGAGAAATTCATGCCTATCATATAGGTCTTTTTACTATCCAGGGTAAACGGTAACAGATAGTTCTTATCCTTAATCTGCTGCAGAGCCTGTTCTGCAGAGCCGTCGAGTTTAAATTCCATGACGTAACGATAGTCGGCAGTCTCTATCAACAGGTCTATACGACCGTCTGAGGTCTTATATTCTGCCTGACTGTAGAATCCCATCATGGTGAACACCACCCACACCACGTTGCGATAGTTGCCCTCCCACGTCATCTGTGTATCGTAAGGTGCACTGGCAAGAAGCGACTGCAGACGCTTGCAGAACTGTTCCGGCATACCTCCGCGTACGTCTTCTGTAAATCTCTCCACGTCAAACGCTGTACCTTTTTCCTTGTTTGACAAGTAAGTCGGCGCAAGGAATTTCACAAAGCCCCTCTTCACCTCTTCGTTAGGAAAGCCAAGTATATATTTATCAAACTCCTCCTTGTAGCCCTTTATCGTCAGGTATCCACTCTGGTATATCACAGGTATGGGATTGGTAGAACTTGAGTCAATAAGGTTGAGCACGTCTGTGGCAATCTCTGCCTTCGGCATTTCCTCAAGGTTGTAGTGGTGTCTGCGTAATAGCGTGACAAGATATGTGGGCGTACCAGTCTCAAACCAGTAGCTCGCAAATTTCTTTCTGTCCAGTGTGTTGAGTACGCTGAACGGGTTATACATGCCGGGGGCATTTTCTTCAAAATGATAACCGTCATACATCTTGCGCATCTTGTCGATGCACTCTTCACGCGTCAGTCCGTTTGCCTCCGCAAGGTCGTTGATGTAATCATGGAAGTTACTCAGCAGTTCTTCTTCCGATATGCCGCAGATGTCATAATACGCGCCATACATTGAGATATCATTAAGGTTGTTGAGGTCGCTGAATACACTGACCTTTCCGAATTTCGTTACGCCCGTAAGCATAGCAAACTTTATGCAGGCATCCATCGACTTCAGTGCTCCGTAGAAACCTTTAAGGGTGTTACGAAATTCATCCTGCAGTTCGGGGTTGTCAATAGCCTGCAGCATCGGTTTGTCATATTCATCAACGAGGATTACCACGCGATATCCAGTCTTTTCATACGCACGCCTGATTACGCCTTCAAAGCGCGAACCTAAAGAACGCTCTTTCTCATCTTTGCCATACAGCTCCTCCTGTTGACTGAGAAACAAATCGAGTTTATTGCTTAATGTTTCCGGCGAGTCATACTTCTCTGTGTTCAAGTCTAGATACAGCACTGGGTGCTCAGCCCATTCAATGTCGTCCTTGCCGTCAATGGCAAGTCCCTTGAACAATTCACGCTTACCGAGAAAGAATGCTTTTATCGTTGACAGCAGCAGCGACTTGCCAAAGCGGCGCGGGCGTGACAGAAAAAAATATCTGCCACGATCTACAAGCCTATAGATGTGTTCCGTCTTATCTATGTAAAGATAGTCATCCTTTCGAAGACTCTCAAAGTCCTGTATGCCTATCGGCAGTCGTTGTAGTTTTCTTGCCATAACAACACTTGTTTAGGTGGGTTCTATTAATTCGCTTTGTTATATTTTCGAGTTTAAAACGAAAAGAAGACTAAACGTCAACCCACGTTTAAAGTTTATCAAATGCAAAGATATAAATAAAATCTGAGATTACAACATCTTTTGGATGTGATTTGTATAAAGATTCGTCAAATACAGGGTATTTGTGTTTGGAAAGGCATATAATAAGTGGTATGCCACTCTGCTTTACATTTTGATAGTTCGAGGGTATGTTTGGCTTACAAAATGTCAAATTAAAAAGTGCCGTCATAAAACTCAAAATAGAGTTTCCGGCGGCACTTTTATTGGTGTGTTTTCTGTCAAATAATGGTATGGAAGTGTCAAAGCATAGCTTTTACTATGTGAAAGCATAGCTTTTAGCTCATGAAAGCTATGCTTTGGCAGTGTGAAACGATAGCTTTCTTGGGCTGATTTGATAGCTTTTGTAATATGGAAAATTAGCCTTAAAAATTAAGACGTTAATTATCAAGAGGTTGTAAATTTCGGAAATTTCGGCTATATGAAACCGGATGGGAAATATTTTCAAATATTGCAAGGAAATTGAGATTGCAAAAATCAAAGTGCAAGCAAAAAGGAGGAAAAACTGACAATGTGCTTTTATTTTGACATGAATTGCCAAGAATTATCCATAAATTTCCAGAAAAGCATCTCGACAATTGATAATTCCTGATTAATTCCTGAAAATTGCTGTTTCATTTTATTGACATGAATTGCCAGGAATTATCCATGAATTTTCAGAAAAGCATCTCGACAATTTAACAATTCCTGATTAATTCCTGATAATTGCTGTTTCATTTTATTGACAGAAATTATCCATAAATTTTCAGAAATGCATCTCGACAATTGACAATTCCTGATTAATTCCTGAAAATTGCTGTTTCATTTTATTGACATGAATTGCCAGGAATTATCCATGAATTTTCAGAAATGCATCTCGACATTTAACAATTCCTGATTAATTCCTGATAATTGCTGTTTTATTTTATTGACATGAATTACCAGGAATTATCCATGAATTTTCAGAAATGCATCTCGACAATTGACAATTCCTGATTAATTCCTGAAAATTGCTGTTTCATTTTATTGCCGGGAATTATCCATGAATTTTCAGAAAAGCATCTCGACATTTAACAATTCCTGATTAATTCCTGATAATTGCTGTTATATTTTTTTACAGGAATATCCAGTAATTGTACATAAATTTGTCAGAAATACTTGTAAAGGTAAAACGATAATTATGACAATTTCAGACAACTTATATAGCATTGTCAGATAATATTTGTCAATAATTGTTATAATTGTCGTCAATATCAGGAGAACAAAACTTTAATGAAAAGCTTTTCCTCTATAAAAAAACGATGAAATATTTTGTTCAATCAGAAATTTTTCTTAATTTTACCATTGAAAGCAGTTAGTCCATGGGTTGGGCTGTGTTTTCAAGACATATTGGTTTGATGCGCATACGGCAATGCCTCGTGAAGGCACCACCGCCATGACATCAAGAAAGGACGTTTACGAAACGTTAATCTTCTTTGTCTGAAATCTGGTAAATTTCAAAATCTATAAGAAGATAACGCAATTGGAACGTCTGCGTGGGTGATTTTATTAAGTCTCTCACCTTGTTATCCTATATATACATATTATAGTGATTGAGGTGTTATGACTGACTATAATCCCTTGACGTGGGCTGACTGGTTGCTTATCCTTATAGATTGGGTTTACCAGAGCCTCAGACAAGGGATAAGCAGAAGTAGAGCACCCACGTCTTTTTTGTTCACTATGCTAAAACTTAAAAGCAAAGGCTGAAACTGGGGGTGTTCAATAGGTCGATTTTAAATTATGAGCAAAAAGACAACGACCCAACCAAACAACAATCCTGGCATGAATGTCATAGTTAGTTCACCTGATGCAAAAACTCTGATTACATCCTCTGAAATTATAAATATAAACAATGGAGAGAAAGTTTTTTACCTGAGCGTTCCGTTTGATAACGACTGGGAAAAACTCAAGATTAAAGGGCCAGTAAAATTTGTTTCGAGAAATTTCGTTAATCACTATTGCGTTCCTAAAGGATACGAATATTTGCTTGAGTATATAGTATCTCAAATCAAAGGACTCTTTAAGAGTAATCAATCATTTTTGGGTAAATTGTCTAAAGATCCAGACGAATTGTGGCATATAAATGTTACGTATCCTACTCGCATAAGGACACTTAAAGTAGATAAGATAGAAAAGCCAAACGAAGTGTCTGGTCAATTAGACAAATACCTTGCTAACTCTTTCGCAAATGAGCAAGATGCTGTTGATATGCTAAATAAGATTATGAGTATCTTAGGTATTTGATAAATCGAATTATTAACAACTTAAAATTTAAATCTTATGAAAAAACTATTCTTTTTTTTAGCGATTGTTGCTATAGTCTCCTTATGTAGAGAAATGGCATGTACAAATTCACATGGTAATCTGACTGAAGATTTGCAACATAACGTTGATACGGCTTACCTTGAGTCAGAAGCACCTGACGATGAGTCCAAAACTCATGAAAGCGTTGATCTCGGACTGAGTGTAGAATGGGCAACAGAGTGTATGAATAGAGACTACCGATGGGGAGAAACCGAGCCTTATAATGAGAATAAGCCATATAAATACTATCGTGATGAAACGATTAAAGACAAAGATGGTTTTGACTTGAATATGTATGGGTACACCAAGTATATCACAAAAGAAAATGCACAAGAAGGAAATGAGATGTTTTATGATAATAAAACCCAGCTGGATTTAGAAGATGATGCTGCGTATGTTAATTGGGGAAAAGAATGGCGTACACCAACCAAAAAGGAATGTGAGGAACTTATAAGAGAATGCACATTTGAGAACAAGTCCATTAATGGGGAAGAAGGTATTAAGGTTACAGGCCCCAATGGCAACTTTATATTTATTCCCGTAGATCTTCGTGTAGACCTGATGACATCATCTACTTCTGGGGATGGAAATTATTTTGAGTTAGACGTACGTTGTGTCGGTAAACCTGCAGTTCACGAATTAGACAGAAAAGAAACTTGGAGTATTGTTCGTCCCGTCCGTAACAAGTAAAATGATATGGAAACGATAACTAAAAGCGTAGCATTCATACTGCTATCACTGATTCTAACCTCATGTATGGAAAGCACAGACTATGCCGTGTTTTATTATGAGGAGGAGGAACAGACATACGAAACGACGACAGTGACTGAGTCGTCATCACAATATACATATTAATTCTGGTAAGTATTTCCGTCAATAACAATAAAGATGAGGGCGTATCAAAACTTGATGTTTTGATGCCCCCTCTTTCGTTTCGACAATCACTATAGCATTTTCATAACAATTATCTCGAAACGGGAATATCGGCAAGCAACTGAAACCTGCAAGCGTTTCTGTCCAAATCTATACATTACTTTACGCTTCACACAGTGACCGCAGGTTCGCAAAATCAAGTTTCGTTATGTTTTTAACGGTTTAGAATAATATGTATTCTAAACCTCAAATTAGTAAGGACCTAATGCAAAGATAATTAAATATTATTGTTCTGCAAAAAAACAACTTTTTTGCAGAATATATATTATTTCTCTTTTTTCGTAACTTCGCAAAAAACGGCAAACCATTAAAATATTCAGCAACAGCTCAACCGGGAACGAAGGGCTTTGATTACAAATTTGGTGACATCTTACATTTGAAAAAACATATTATCTCAATAAGAACGCTATAAACATGAATGGTAACATAAACAAAAAATCTCAGTCAATGGTCTCCCGTTGACTGAGATTTCTTTTTTCGCGAATACTATTTCCCTGATAATGACGTTATAATAAAAAGGGATAACGATGCTTTGTAGGGAGTGAAAAGTGAATAACGAGAAGTTGGATGCCGAAGCATGAGAAAAACATCTGACAAAGGATGCCAAATAGGCTCACACTTTTTGTGCCATATTGATTGATTATTAATAACAAAAAATATAATATTGCCCACTAGTGTCCTGAGGAAAAAAATTGAATAAAGCCATATTGATAGATGTATATGAATAACGCTGCTATGACTAACCATAGCAGCGTTATTGTTTAAAACTCTTTTGATATAATTTTAAGCAAAACGGCAAGAAATTGCACTGTGATAGTGCAATTTCTTGCCGTTTTTTGCACTACTTTAGTGCAATTTTTGTAACTTTGCAGTCGAAAAGTGTATAAATTAATAAAATCAGGGGGACTATGGATATTTCTTTGATGACATTTATGAATGTTCAGTTAAAACTGACAACATCAACTTTTCACCGTTATATGTATAGTCAGGTGAATTGGGACGCACGTATGTTTGGGTTGGTTGGACCACGTGGTGTGGGTAAGACCACAATGATACTGCAGTATATAAAAGAAAATGGTGAGGGCAGGAAAATGCTTTATGTGTCGGCTGACCATGTGTACCTCTCTACTCATTCATTGATAGAGTTGGCAGACGATTTTGCCAAGGAGGCTGGCGAGCAGTTGTTTATTGATGAGATTCATAAGTATGATAATTGGTCAAGGGAGTTGAAGCAGATTTATGACTCACATCCAGATATGAAGATTGTTTTCACCGGGTCGTCGGTGCTTGATATATATAAAGGTGCGGCAGACTTAAGCAGACGTGCGCCAATATTTATGATGCAAGGCTTATCGTTTCGGGAATACCTGTCACTGTTTCACAATATGTCATGCCCTGTATACACACTGAATGATATTCT
>Ga0247611_10001415_pt1 | contig 42824 bp, 49 predicted proteins | sample 177DNAGHGhighgp2_FD_192422 | JGI IMG/M metagenome (GOLD analysis project Ga0247611, IMG submission 192422) | Sheep rumen microbial communities from Palmerston North, Manawatu-Wanganui, New Zealand - 1770 DNA GHGhigh gp2 | ecosystem: Host-associated > Mammals > Digestive system > Stomach > Rumen... | reverse complement strand
GTTGTACTTTGTTGCTTATCTACCTTCAAAAAAAATTGGTATTTTTGAAGGCCTTTTGAGTGGACGAAAAACTATATAAACTTTTTTATAAAAAAATGCTTGACTTCTTATAGTTAGTCACTTCCTTTTACTTATAACTTCATAATACTTCATATAATCTTTATAACAAACTTCAATAACATCAATTGGAACTAATTCCTTATAACACTTATATTGATAAGAATCAGAATCCTTAATCATATCATCATCTTTTAAAAACACATAAATATATCCAATCATATCTTCATCAATATTAACATTAGACATTTTCATTAATGGATAATCATCTCCATTTGGTATATCAAAATCCCAATTAAGTCCTTCACTATTGCTTTTTATTATATCCTTAAATGCATATGGAGTACTCTTTAAAAATGATGGAAACAAAAATACAGCACAAACAATATTATCAATATTACCATCAGAATCATGAGACAGCCTAGGAGTTAACTTAAATAATCTCTTAGGGCTACCATGAAATAAATACTTAGGATTATCAATATCTTGATTTAAATAATTATCTAAATAATTACTAAAATACTTCTTATTATAATAATTAATAGCCTTGTCTAATAAACCATCTTTAACACTATCAATCTTATTATTTCTAATAAGTTCAATAAATCTATCCTTACCCATAGTATCAATTAAATAACTAGCCATTATATAAGCATAATCATAACTATCATAATCATGCATACCAAATTCTTTTTCAATTTCACTTTGATTAGGAATATCTCTTTTATTTATATAATTTTCTAATAACCATTTAATACCCTTACTATAAGATCCATCAAGTAATTTCGCAATACCCTCACATAACCATTCTGGACAAGTACCAAACAAACTAAATTGAATACCATGTACTAACTCATGAAATATAACATTATCATATTCATCTTTAGACCATTCTCTGTCACTTGGATTATCTTTAGGTTCAAAGAAATTTAATGATTTATCTCTATCTTTTACACACGCACACATATAATCAGGATCTTTATCAAATCCTCTTTTTCGCAATCCATCAACTAAATTTTCAATACTATCATAAATATATATATTAAATGCTAAATCTATCTCTTCTTCATTAAAAAAATTAAATATTTCTTTTTTTCTATCACTTATAATTTTTAAAACTGTATCTTTATAATTAGAATTACTATTTTCTACAATAAAATTCATATTACACCTCACAAATTAATTTTATAATATTTTGTACCATTAACCTCATTAATTAATATACCGTCATTATTTTCAATCATCCTAGAAGAATAAATATTATTAGAAGAAGATTGACAATAAACCTCCTTATAATTCAATTTCCTAAATTCATCAAGCCCTAACTCTAAAATTTTATTACCATAACCTTTACCTCTAAAAGATTTTCTAATTACATAAAATAAATTACCAGACCACTTTTTCCAATTATCATCAATTTCAGTTCTTAAACCAATATATCCAACAGGAATATCATCTACATACATAATATAAATAATTGTTGGAGTATCATATAAAGAAACACTTTGATACTTCCTAGCCATTTGAGTTTCTAAATAATTCTTAAAAACATCAAAAGGTAATCCATAACACAAATTTGTAGAACCAGATTCCTTTAAAGGAATATCTTGATACATTTTATATTCTTGTAAACCCATATTCATATTTAATTCTACTAATTTAAACATACAATCACCACCTATTTAATAATGCTCTCTTCATCCAAACTATTAATATAACAATTAAACTCTTTAAAAGATAAATTCGGAATAACATCATAAAACTCAGTTACAGGTCTAGAAACACCTCCTGCCATATTAACATAATACTCATTAATTTCATCAATTGCCTTATCTAAACTATCAAACTCATATATTCCTATTCTTTCCCAATTAGGATGTTCTATTTGATAAACTTTTCCATTCAAAAAATATAATAAAAAACAATGCATATGTTCATCAGACTCATAATCGTTAAAATTAGAATCTTCATAAACCCTCGTACAATACATATGTGACTCTATACCTATTTTATCAAATATTTGTTTCATAAGGAATACCTGCTCAATACATGTACCAATTTTATACTGTAAAATTTCATCAAGACTAGAAGTCCTATATAGCTTTCTAAAACCTTTCAAATTATTAATATGTTCTATGCCATCATAATCTAACCAACCATATTTAATATTCTTCTTCATAAACTCCAAAACATCATTAGGAGTTCTAATATTATTAATTTCTTCTAACATAACTTCCCTTTCTAGGGTACAAAAAAGACCCTCTAATAATAGAGAGCCAATCAAAAACACTTAACCAAATAATTATATAGCTAAAGAAAGTGTGACTAACCCACTATTATTATTACATACCAATTTTTCATTATTAATTATAATCATGTTAATCACACTCCTTTCCAATTGATTACATTTTATAATAATAACTAATTTTTGTCAATAACAAAAAAAATCAAACAAAATATTTGACATATTAAAATAATTATAATAAAATAAAACCACCTAAAATATAAAGGAGGATAAAATGTTAGAAACAATTCTAAAAGATGAAGAAGTTAAAGCAATCATAAACAATGTAAATAACGTAATAATTGTTAATAACTGTGGATGTCATGGTATGGGACATATTACAAGAGTTATGAACTATGTAAAAACAATATTAACTGGTATAAACTGTGATGAACATACTATTGAACTAGGTCAAATATCAGCATATCTCCATGATATAGGCGCAGTTATGGGAAAACAAGGACATGCAGAAAGAAGTGCTGAATTTGTAAATAACTACTTAACAAAATTAAATATGGATGAAGAAGACAAAGAATTAATAGTAAACGCAATTAAAAATCACTCAAAAGGTTCAGAAACAAAAATAGGAGCTGCACTTACATTTGCTGATAAAATAGACATGCAAAAATCTAGAATGATGAGATTTATAGAAGGTAACTATTTTCATGATAACATTAAACACATGTTAGATGTACAACTTATAGTAGATGAAAAAAATATTATAGTTAATATTATTACTGATGGCATGTTTGATTATAATTCATTAAAGGACTATTCAAAAATGATAACTAAACCAATAGAAATGTCAAAATACTTAAATAGAAATTGTATATTCCAAATAGATAATAAAGAAATCAACTTATATAGTATAGTAAAAAATAGTAAACAATTATAGTTTACTATTTTTATATTATTGTAAAAATTATACCAAGTATTATTAATAAAGACCAAAGTACTTTCTTAACTATATTTTTTTCATTATATAATAACTTTCCAAGAATTATAGTTTCAATAGTTGAAAATTGTTTAATTACTGTCATAACAGAAACTTGACTCTCAGGTACTCCATTAGCTATAAATAAAACCTTATCCCCTATTATTAAAGTAAACGCCATAATAGGAATCCAATAATTTTTTCTTACCTTTTTAAAATTTATCTCCTGTTTTCTAATTAATATTATCACCCAGTATATAAGTGTTATAAATAATATATACCAAAACTGTAATTGTGAATTAGTAAGATGCTGTGATAAAGATTTATCCAAAATAGCTGATATAGAATTTAAAAAACAAGAAATTAATAACATTATTTCATACTTAAAAGAACTATCTTTCTTCTCACTCTTTGATACACTATTCACCATATACAATCCAAAAATAACAATAATAATTCCAATTATTATTGATGGAGTTAATTTTTCTTTTAGTATTATTACACTTAATAAAACCGAAAAAATAACCCTAGACAAATGAATTATTCCATATTTACTTAAAGATATATTCTCCACCGCATAAAGATTTAACAATAATGCACCAACTATTACTGATGACTTAATAAATACCAAAAACAAATAAAATGTTTGAATATCAAATACATTTTTACTTATAAAAAATGTAAGTATTAAAGAAATCAAAGAAAATACTCCCAATATTTCTAAAACACTACTATATTCCCTTGCTTTTTTATTAGATGTTTGAAATATTCCAGCAAATACTGCATGTATAAATGTAAATAAAACCCAATTGTTCATACCTTTTTCCTACCTTACATAATAATTATAACAGAAAAAAAGCAAAAATAATATTTTTTGCCTTTTTTCTGCTATTAAATTAATATATATATTCAATTATTTCCTCAAATTTATTATATCCACTCTCGCTATTAATATGTCCACCATCTTTTATAATTCTTTGCTCTGTGGCAATCATATCAGCAAAATCTTTTTCAACTTCATATTTTACATAAGGATCATTATCAGAATAAAAACAAATAATTTGATTAGAATATTTTTTTACATCTCCAAGATTATCAAAATACATTGTCTTATTTACAGTATCATATTCCTCATTAATACCTAAATAATTATTAAAACCACATACAAATATAAGTTTATTAACCTTTATTTTATTTTGCACTAAAAATTTAGATACAAACACAGGAGCAATGCTATGAGCAATAATAGTAGTATTTTCATGGATTAATCCTAAATCTAAATAATACTTTAATAATTTACTCCAATTTTCATAATTTTGATAACCTACACCTATCGGAAATTGAGGAACATATACTTCCTTCTTATCACTTAAAAAATTATATAACCAAGGAAACCAATTACCGAAAGGACTACCAAAACTACCATGTATTATAAAATAATTTTCATTCATAAGTAACACTCTCCATAATACTATTATTGTTTTTAATAATAGGTTTTCTATCTAATTTTATAGCCAATACATTAACTGCATTTACAACCTTTTTAGAAAAATTTTCTTTCAAAAACTGTTTTTCAAAATTATCAATACCGCTTGTAATAATATCTATACCAAAATATTCATCATTATAAATAAAATCTATTTTGTCTATATTTTCATAACAATAATATCTGAATTTATCTCTATAATGATTTTCTAATCTTTCATTTGAAAAATCCATTTTATCACAAAATTGAACTAATAAATAAAACAAAGGATTGTTAACATTACATACATCATCATGTACTTCTATAGACTTTAATATATCTTCATAATATTTGTTATTTTTTAAATGTTCTTCAAAATTATTAATTGTAAATAACATAGCTTTTTTACCGTGTTCTTCCCTACCATCTACTTGACCAATATCGTGAAGTGCTGAAGCAATTAGTAAAGCCTCTTTTTCATCATCAGCAACATTTAATTTATCACATAATTTATTCATAATATTACATACATTTTTTACATGTTTTAATCCATGGTTAAAAGGATATGGATTAACTAAATCAATTTTATGATATTGTTCGATAACTATATCATTATTTAATATATCAATATAATTCATTATATACGCCTCCAATATATTTACCAATTACTTAATCTATATTTTTCTTCATTTTCTATTATAGAAAATTGTTTCTTCAACTCTTTAATATCATCTAAATCAAGAGGAATAAAACTATCATAAAACCCTGTATCTCTAGATGGCAATTGAACAGCCTCAGGCCATACTTGAACTTTAGCATTCTCACATCTTCCATATACATGAATATGAAAGAAAAAAGGTTTTCCAGTTTTAACTGCCCAATTTCCAGCCTCCATATAATTAATTCTTATAATTGGTATTCCTCTATTTGTCATTGCTCTTTTCAAAGCCTCACCAGACATCATAGACAATCTCATAACTTCTTTTGCTTCGCTTGAATTAAAATCCATTCTACTACTAAAATATTTTTCTTTAGATTTTATTCTCAAATGACCGCCTTCTTCTCTAGAAACATGTGGTTTTGGAACAACCTCAACTTTAAAATTTGTTGTTTCATATACTGTAACGTATTCAGCTATCATAATTACCATCCTTAAAATTTTTATTAAAATAATTTTTAACACTAAAAATAACATCCAAAACCTTCGAAACATCTTCACTAGTGCAATTCTTAATACAATATTCAGAAATTTCTCTTAAGTATGAAATACCTTTACCAAACTTTTCATTCATCCACTCATAATTTGGAAAAATCCATATATGTAAATGTCTAGAACGTTCCTCTTGAACCAAAGTTACCTTATCGACAATGCCAAGTTCCTTTAAAGCCTTCTCAGCACATGCAATAACATCACCTATTTCAATTCGTTCATCCCTACTAAGCTCCGAAAAAGAATTAATATGCCTTTTGGTATTAACAATTAAAAAACCAGGGATAGGAATTTCAGGATCACATCCTAAAACACAATATTTACCATCATATATAAAACCACCAGGAAGCTTAATATCACCACTTGTAACAGAACATCCCATACAATCATAATTCCATTCATTTCCTAAAAAATCAATACAGCTTCTTGAATTACCAACAAAATTTTTATCATTCATATAAACCACCTATATCTTAATCAAAACAATTCCTAAAATAACAATTAAAGCAGCAATTACCTTCTTCATTAAAGAATTCTTTTCTTTTAATAAAAAATACGCAACAAATACATTTATTATAGTAGTAATAGAACATATAGGTGCAATAGTAGTAACACTACCAAATTGATAAGCTCTTAACATTGCTATAATCATAATTCCCCAAGAACCACTTACTAATAAGATTGCATTTTTATTACCATTTTTATATTCACTTACCACATCAGATGTTTTAACCTTATCAACTAAAAATAATATCAAAGAAGGAATAATTAAAGTTGAAGCAGCATATATAGGCATATTAAATTTATCAGATATACCTACATCAACAGAAACACCGATAGACATCGCCAAATTACCAAGTAAACTATAAACTACATACCTATTTAATTCAAATTTACCTTTTCTATATAAAACAATAACATTACCAATTAATATTAACAAAGCTCCAATTATCTTCTTTAACACAACAGTTTCTTTAAAAAATATAATACCCCATACAATTAAAAATACAGTAGATAATTGACCTAAAATACTATAAGTAGAAACATCCAATCCCCTTCTAGCAGTCGTATTAACCCTATCAGTAATTGCATAAAATATACAAGCAATACCTAAAAATATATAAGTTTTAATATCACTCGGAAATTGAAGTTTAAATAAAGGAACAAATAACAAAACAATTAATCCACTCAAAAATTGCAATAATATTGTTAAAGCTCCATCATTCTTACTACTTTTAGTAGCAATCTTATATGACTGAGTAAACATAATATATAAAACTAAATATAATATTAAATTAAACCACCACGTATTAATCATAAATACCTCCAACATTTACCTTATATTATTATTAACATCAGAATAGATTTTATCAATTAACCTATCAATTCTATCCCAGGATACTAAATCCAAATCTTTTTCAGTATATATATATTTCATAATAATTACCTCTATAATTCAACATCTATTCCAATATTCTGTTTATTAGATTCTTCAATCAAATTCATTGAAGTAGCTAAATCTTGTAAAAACAATCCAGTAGAATCAAAAATTGTAATATCATCATCTGATTTTCTTCCAACTACTTTATTAAGAATAACATCGCCGATTTCACCATCAAAATGATCTATTATTTTTTTATTATATGGAACCTGAGCCTCACCTTGTTTTAAACATTGAGCCTCATCATCAGCAAATATCCTAGCTCTTTTAAAAATATCCTCATCTATTTCTTGCTTTCCAACCATACAAGCACCCATACAACTTAAATGAACTCCCTTTTTTAACCAATTATCATTAATCATTGATTTTTCCGAAGGAGTTGTAGTTATTATAATATCACTGATATTTACAATACTCTCTATATCATCAACAACAATAAAATTAGCTTTTAAAGATAAATTACATTCATTTAATAATTTCTCAACTTCATTTTTTAAAATACTCAATTCTTCATCAGTAATTATTCTTCTAGGATTATAAACATATACATTTTCAATATTAGGCATAGTTATTAAAGTTGAAGCAGTAGAATATTTAGCAATATTACCATTACCAACTATTAATAAGTTTTTAGAATCTTTTCTTGCCAAATATTTTGCTCCTATCGATGCAGCAGCACCTGTTCTATAAGAAGTAATTGGTGCAGCATTTAAAAGTGCTAAAGGTTGACCAGTTTTATCATTAAACACCAATGCAGTTGCATTTACTTTAGGAATTCCATTATTAGTATTATTTTCGTTATAAGAAATAAGTTTAAGACCATAAGCATTACTATCATCTAAATTCCCAGATCTAATATCCAAATCAAAAACATTATGTTCATATTCATAAAAAACTAATGGCCATACATTTCCTTTATTATTACTCTTTTGCATATAAGCACTTTCAACAGCACTTATAACCATTTTAAGATTAATAATTTTTTTAATATTATCTTCATTTAATACTTTAATTTTACTCATATATTACTCTCCTAATTCTTTTTAAAATCAAACCTATACATTCCAATCAATGTAGATACAACAACTAAAATATCAGATATTGCAGCAACATACGCCATAAAAAACAAATCATATATAAGCCATAACACTATATTTATTAATGATAAAATTCTTATTATTCTTTCCTTACTTTGAACTATTATTAAACTATATAAAATTGAACATATTATTGGTAAAATATCAATAATATCCTTAAAAGTAAACATTCCCAAAATAATAGATATAATAATAAATATCATAAGCAATAGAAATGGTAATTTCTTACCTTTCTTTTCATAAAAATTATTAATAATTGTCTGAATTATAGCAAAACCACATATTATAGCACCACTATAACCCTTTAAAAAAATAAAATTAAAAACTGCAAATAGATTAGCAAGTAAAAGCATAAGAATAATATTTTTCTTATCTTTCATCTGCATAGCAAGAACATTAACAATTAACATCAATGTCCCAAATACTTGTGCTAATATAAACATAAAGCCCTCCACAATAAATAAATTATACTTATATTATACTAAATATAAAAAAAATAGTAAACAAGTTTACTATTTCGATTTAATAATTATCTATATGCCTTACTTCAATACTTGGTATTGTAATTTCATGTGGCAAATCAAATACAAACTTCACAGTATCAGCAACATCACTAGGTTTTAATCCATTCATCATTATAACATCAGGTAACTCATTATTTGCTCTTTTGTAAAAATCTGTCTGAATAAGTCCAGGACAAACATCAGTTATCTTAATATTATTTCTAGCCAAATCATCTTGAATAGCCTTTCTAAAAGCATTAGATCCCTGCTTTGATGCATTATAAATTGGAAATGGAGGTTCACACATAACACCACTTTGAGAATTAATATTAATTATTTGACCATATCCTTGTTTTTGCATTATCGGAAAAATACTTTTAATCATAGCAATAACGCCAAAAACATTTGTATCAATTACTTTTTTAATTCTATTTAATTCATTCATTTCACTATAAATAGGTTCTTCCAATTTTGACATATCTCCAGAAATCCACATTCCTGCACAATTAATTAGGCAATCAATTTTATCATATTTAGACTTAATATCATCTACAACAGATAAAATTTGATTATCATCAGATACATCACATAAATAATAATCACAATTAAGTTCTGATGAAATTTTCTTTAAATTATCCTCATCGATATCTAATAATATCAATTTTTCGTTTTTCAATTTTTCAGCAATAGCACGACCCACACCATTTGCCGAACCTGTTATTATTACTGTTCTCATATAATGAATCTCCTCTAAAAATTATTTAGTTTTCTCATCCAAATGAAATATTTTAGATAATTCTTCTAAATGTCTTTCACCTTTTTCAATCATACTTTTCAAAAAAGGTGTTTGTTCATAATTATATCTTTTTACTCTCAAAGCCATTTTAGAGATAGTATATCTTAATCTAAATAATTGAAACAATTCTTCAAAATTTTCATATTTAGGTACAACACTAAAATAACCATCTAAAAAAGAATTAATTCTTTCAGGATCAAAGAAAGTTGACCAACATGCTATTTCTTGTATAGGATGTCCACCAACACATTCATCCCAATCAATAACACCAGTTATAGTATTGCCATGTAAGTAAATTCCAATCAGCAAAATCATTATGAACAAGAACCGAAGTATCATATTTTAACAATTCGTTATTAACAAATAATTTTTTCATTTTACCTGCTATATCTTCAGAAATAATATCATATTTCACTAATCGTTCTAAATTCTCATCTAATCCAGCATTAATCGACTCAGCTAATGATTCAAAAGTTCCAATAAGATTACCTTTCTTTGCCTCATTATTATCAAAAGGTCCAAAACCATTTACCCTTATTTTATGAAGATTAGCCATAGTTTTTCCCATTTCAAAAACTAATTTATCCTCATTTTCAGGATGTTGTCTTAAATAAAATTGAACTGTATCACCAGACAATTTTTCAATAACTTGAAAAGAAATATCATTTTCACTTTCTAAATCATGAATTAAATATGTTTTGTAAGCAGGAATACCATTTTCTAAAGCAATACTAGAAGCTAAAGATTCAGAATAAAAATATCCATTTTTTACTCCTTTTGGATGGCATCTTATAATTACTTTTTTACCACTTTCTAAAACCCCAACTCTAATGGAATTTACATTTCCTAAACTTGTTTGAGCATTTAAATCAAGAGGTTCAATATAACTTAACTTATCATCAACTAATTCATTATTAATTTTATTCAATAATTCTTCATTTGTAATTGCAGAATGCCTATCTTTCCATATCATTGCTGCTTCTTCTACACTTATCTTTCTATCAGTTTGCCAATAAAAGCAATCACTTCTATCACTAATTCTATTATTTATATCTTTTAAATCAAACATAACATCACCTCTATATTTCTATTTCTTCTAAATCATCAGGAACAATTACATTTCCTTCAAATACACTCTTAGCCTCATTAGTATATAATTCTTTTCTATTATCTCCATGCGTCTCCTCAGTATGATACAAAATCAAATTTTTAACATTCAATTTATTCATTATTTCACTAACACTTTTCGCAGTTGAATGATTTTTTTCATATGCATGAAATATATTTTCTTCAGAATCTAAACAAAAAGCTTCGTGCATAACATAATCAAACCCGTTAATTCTATCATATAAATTTGGATTTAATGTTTCATCACCTAAAAATGCTAACTTTTTATTATTCAAAACACATTCAAAACCAAACAATTTAGTACCCCTAGCCTGAACATCAAAAAATGTATAATCAACACCATCTATATTATACTTATCACCATCATTTAAAACTTTAAAATCAACAATACTATAAACAGCATTCATTAATTTATCAGGAAGAATATGTTTAGAAACCTCTTTAATAGTTTCATAAACAACATCATTACAATAAATATTTATTCTTTCATCAATAACACCACGCATTATATCCCTACTCATCAATTTAAACAACCAAAATATACCTAAAACATGATCAGTATGGCTATGAGATATAAAAATATGGCGCAAAGACCTATAATCAATACTAGATTGTTTAAGCCTTTTTATAATTTCTATTCCACCACCAGTATCAACCAAAAAATTACCATTATCATTTTGAATTACAAAACAAGTATTATATAAATCTAACGTACCACCATTTCCAGTACCTAACATTATTATTTTTGACATAAAAATCCTCATTTCTTATTATTTAATTTTAATATTGAATAAATATTTGTAATAGATGTCATTAAATCAAATACTGCCGATGAATAAGACTTAATAGCTAAATCATATACAAACCATAATACCATTGTAAATATAATTAAAAGCTTAAATTTAACAACATCTTTAATATTCATTAACCATAAATAAGTAATTGTACTTATAAGTGGTAAAATACCAATTAACCCTAAATTATTAAACTTAACTGATAATACTATAGCAATAATACTTATTAATACTTTCCACAATATATTTAGTTTATCCTTATAACATAAAATATTTCTTATGCAACTTAATACATTAATAATTGCTCCTACTATTCCACCTAAGACGATATTACTTATAACAGATAATCCTATTTGTATTGTTTGAATAAACAATATTTTTTTCTTTTGTTTTATTATACCAGAATAAACCATTAACAAAGAAGCAACGAGTGCAATTACATTTCCTATAATTATATTAATCATTACATCACCTTAGTCATTGAATTAAAAAAATCTTCATAAATTTTCTCATTATCCAACGATTTAATCATTTTAACATTTGAATTTATATTTATACTTTCATTATACTTATATTCATTATCTACATATAAATTGGACATATTAACAACTTCAAACCAATCTTTATTCTTCATATATGCAACAGCACTTATATCCCATATTACTCTGTGTTCTTTAACTCCATAATATTTATCATTCAAGAACCTATCACATAAATATTTTGACAATTCGGTATTCATATCTAATATCTTTGTTAATTCATTAATACTTATCATTAAATCAATAACAACATTTCTAGTAGGAATTATTGTCATATTAATATCAGAATTGATTAAATATGTTGTAGCTTCTATATCTTGTATAAAATTAAACTCTTTATTATTACCATAATCTATAGAATTTCCACCTAACCAAATTACTTCAACATTATTAATAATATCTGGTTCTTGTTTTATTGCCTTATAAATATTTGTTAGCCCACCGATTGCCAAAATGTATGTTTTTTCATTTTTATGTGCTACATCAATAATTTTATTAACAGATTCATCATTGCTAAACTTGAATGTAATGCAAGATAAATCAATATTTAATAATGCTCCGATATTAATAATTTCATTATAACTTATTATTTCATTTTCAATTATATTTTCATCTTCATAATGTTTGAATGGTTCAATTGTTATAGCATCAAAATCGAATAACTCTTGATTTTTCAATAAATAAACAAGTGCGAATTGATCATCCCAAGAATTACCTATATCAGTATCAAGAATAATATTATACTTATTCACATTAATACCTACTTATTTAATGTTTTCACATTGTTAGGATATGTAGCAACCTGACAGTTACCTAAAACTAATCCTGCATCAACAAGTGATCCTTCAGGTATATTTTCACTAAAGAAACATGCTACTGGAATACTAATTCCTCCATGAGCAACTAATAAAACATTTTTATCTTTATATTTTTCAGTAATATCTTCTAAAAAATCATATACTCTTTTAAAGAATACTTGAATATTTTCAGCACTCTCAAATTGTAAATTCTTATAATAATTCCAATAACCATGAAAATCAAAATTCTTTGTTTCCATTCCTTCAAATTCACCAAAATCTCTTTCAATAATTCTTTCATCATATATTATAGGAATATTTCTATCTCTATTAATTATCTCAGCTGTTTGTCGTGCTCTTTTAAGTGGTGAACAAATAATCAAATCAATATCTGTATCCATTAAATTATTTCTAGTTTTCTCCGCTTGATTTAATCCAGTTTCATTTAATGGTTCATCACATCTACCCATTACTTTCTTTTGTACATTCCAATTTGTTTGACCATGTCTTGTTATATAAATCATAAAAACCTCCCACAACAATAAATTGTCCTTACTCATATATTATACTATAAAATCAACATTTTTACATATATATTTTTAGTATATCAAAAAAAGATGAATAATCATCTTTTTAAAGAATCACTATCAGCATATTCAATTGTTTTCAAAAATTCCTTTAGAGCATTAATCATTTTATAATATCCATCTTCACTCATATTATTAGATACAAAATTGTCATGGGAGTATTGCCCTCTTCTTTCTGCTAAATGATTATCACCAAAATCCCATATTTGATAAGCAAGTTGAAATTCTGAAAAACTTTTTCCTTCAGCTACATCAATAAAACTTTTAGCAGCATCTACGAATGAACCACCATTTTGTAGTATCCAATTTTCAATTCCAACGCCACCTAGACCTCCTTGTGTATTATCACTTCTATAAGGTTTATAACAACCAGCATCTTTTAAAATCTTTTTAGCAAGTAAAATATTTGCTACAACATACTTATATTTTTCAGAGTCAGTTTTACTAATAGTAGCGAGTCTATCTTGTAATGCCATATCTGTTGAGTAAGATACTTTATCAGTTTTTTCAGTAAATGTAATATCAATATCTACACAAGTATCTGCATCTAATTGTACATTTTTTAATCTAAAATCACCAGTTCCTGTTACTTCAGATGAATGTTCTCTACCAAGATTTTTTAATAATGCCTCCTTCAATTTATTTAACTTAGAAGGGTCTGAAATTATTCTTCTATCCAACCTCATCATAAAATCGAAGTCCCCATCGCCTGGTTTATTAGTTCCTCTTCCTGTTGAGCCAGTATCAATTAATTCTACAAATCCATCTGCTAAATTCCCATCAATTTTTGTTTTTAATTGTAATCCTAACTCATCAAGGGATTTCTTAATAACATCATTAATTTTTGTTCTTTTAATTAAAACATCATTATTACTTTGCTCTATTTGACTTGCAAAATGTTCTACATCATTAATAATTAAATTTTTAGAAAATAGATAATTACTTTCACCATAATATGACAAACCACTCATTTTTGTTCTCAATTTATCATAATCATCTGGAGTAAAAACAATCTTACCTTCTTTATTAGCGACAGGTATATAAAAACCATTCATAACTATTTCAAGACCAACTCTTAAATCATAATTTTCCATAATAATATAATTTATTTCACTAGACGCAAATCCAGTTCGTATTCCATAATGATCCTTTCCTAGAATCCAAGTACCAAAAACTTCAAGTTTTGATAAATCTCTTTTAACTTTATCATCTTCACCATAACTTAAAAATCTATCATCATTTTTTAATACAAACCATATAGGGCCATACGAAGAAGCCGCAGTTCCATTAATCTTTTGTTCTATTGTACCTTCAGAATTTAAAATCATAGAAACATCTGTATCAAGTGGTGTAAGATCACTATCAGCACTTGAACCTAAATATTCTTTAGAAACACTACCATTCTGTAATATATTTCTTAAATAAGTAATACTTCCAATTCCTTTAATAAAATCGCCCTTTTCAAGTACAACATCTGATTTAGAAGCATTTCTATTTCTAATATCAGCAGTTTTAATATTTCTCTCAATATATTTTTTTGCCTGCTCCAAAGTATCAATTCCTACAAGTCCACAGAACATTCTAATAACTCTATCTCCTAAGTTATAATCAATTGTACCATTAGGAGATATTCTCTTAGATAATTCTAAAATATCTTCTAAAACATCACCTGTAGATATAAAAGAATCATTTTTCTTTTTGGCAAGCATTGTATTATTATATATAGTTGCTAAATAATTACTAAAAATTAGTAAGAGATTTTGATATTCGTTATCCAATGTTTCATAACTAACTTTTCCTGATTTTATATTTTCATATAGTTCAGAACCAATTTCAATATTTTTTAAATATTCAAGAACGGATCTGTTATTAGAACCAAAAGAAGCCTTAATTAAATCAGAAAAAATAATCAAATTTTTTTGTTCCAACGACGATTTTTTTAATGCTGGTGAAATTCTATCTATAGCATAATCAAAACCTTGAAAATTAGGATGTAATATTTCAAAACAAGAATAAACCTTGCCAACCGTTGGAATGTTATTTCTTATAAAAACATCTTCTATTTTATTTAAACTCTCAATAGGATTATCTGATTTTAAAATTTGAAAAGCCAATTCTTTTCTAAATGTAAATATTTCACTCGAATTAGATAAAGTGAGTCTAGATAAAACCTCTGAAACACAATCAATTTTATCTATATCAATATCATTACCATATTCTTGAACATATTCCTTAAAAGCCTTTTGTAGCTCTACATCCTCTATTTTAGAATAAACAGATATAACTCTCAACCGATTTAGATTACTTGCCTTTTTATTGTCAATATTACTAAATAGAGGAATTATCCATGCAACATTTTCTGGAAATCCACATGCAATATTTGTTGTTTGAAAAATTTCAATAAGATCTGGATTCGAATCAAAGTCTTCTAAAGTGAAATTTCTACCATAAAACTTATCACGAATTTTTTGAGGCACATCATCATTAAGAAATAAACTTGGATAATTATTTTTAAAATGAGTCGGTGCCTTTTCATCATATTTAATAAGTCCATCAACAATTATTTGATATATAGTTGTATCTAATAAATCTAATAAATCATCCTTTGACATATTAGGACTTAATTTAATGTCCCTCATTTTATTTGCTTCATATATTGCTTCAATATATTTTCCATATAAAAGCATCAAATCAAAACTATCTTCTTTACCAAATTTTTTACAAATAACACTAACAAAACTCTCATAATTATATTCATACCTATATAATTCATCTTCGTTTTCATTTTTTATCCTTACAGGCATATATTTATACAAAAAATCCAAATCAACTTGTTTTAAAAAATCTATATAATTAGGATTTGATAAAATAAATTCAGAACTAATTTTTCTATTATAATAAGCATCTTGTAATTCTTGTGGTGCATCATCACTTATAAACATCGTAGGATATTTATTTTTTAAATCTTCTGGTATTCTTTTAGGAAAGCTAAAACCTCGTTCAATAATAATTCTTCGTAAAACATCATTAATTTTATCCTTTGTTTGTTCAATAGTATCTTGGTAAAAATAATTAACAGCATATATATATCTATCAATATTATCATCAAAAATAATATCAAAAATATCACTATACTCCGAAACAAATCCAATCATATCATCAAAACTATTATTACGACTTAAAAAATCATAAAAATTTATATACCCATAAGGTGTATCTTTATCAGTTACCCTAATTTCAATATTCTTAAAACATGAGGATAAATCCTTACCTTTTAAATATTGTATAAATTCAGGATTATTAGCAATCAATTGTGGAGTAATTGATTTCGTATAAAAGAATTTTTTTAATTCTTCAGGAGCATCATCACTTATAAACAAATCTTGATTTCTTAATTTGAATTCTCCCGTCATATTTCTATAATCAGGTGCTTTGTCCATATAATTCCAGTCACTAGGACCATAAACTATCATTCTTCGCATTGATTCATAAAATTGATCTTTACTATAAGTTCCATCTTCAATATGATTACCATCCTTATCATAATATATATTCTTTTTATGGTCATGTTCATTTCCTGCATATGCCATATACATACTAAACATTAATTTCAACATTTCACAATCATTATTTGAAAAGAAATGTCCACATTCGTTATCAAAATCAACAATATTTTGTAGTCCAAATGTATTTATAAAACTAATCACATGCCTATTAAGTAAGTCTGAAAAAGATATAGATATATTAAAAATATATTCTCTTGGTAATTTTTCAAGTTCATTTAATAATTCTAAAGGTTCATCTCCATAGTAAAATTTTTTTAAATACTCCCCTAAAGATGAATATTTAAAAATTTCTTTATACTCATCATTTGTTGGCTTAATCGGTGAACGATAATCTCCATATTCTCTTATCGTATTACTTAAAATATCATCTGTAAATTGTTTAATATAATCATTTATTTCCTCTTCAGTGTTTAAATTATTAACAGCATTAATAAATGTATAAATATCATAATTTTCAACTATCAAAGGTGCTAAAACTTCATACTTAGACATAAATTTTTTTAATTGTTCATCAGTAATATGTTGTTCATTTTTCTTATCTTTTTTTAAACAATAACTTAAATCTAAATCTTTAAACATTCCCCAATTATTAATAAAAGCAGTTAAAGGTAATACACCTCTATTAAAATTGATTGCCAGAGATAATTCAGATTTATTGGAAATCGTTGATTCATCAATCAATCTTTTTGAATATACCTCCTTCATTTTCTCTGTGTACTCATCAGGTCTTATTAAGTCTTTTGTTAATTCATACAAACTCATATTCAAGTCATCAACTGACGAATCAATACTCATTATTAGCTCATGAAAATCAAAATCTCTTTCATGTCTAAATTTACGTTCTAATTCCCAGTCTATCGTTTTTATTCTGTCAATACCAAACTTTTCAACTAACTGCCTATCTTTAGATGCAAGACAAGAAATAGGTATTTTATCATCTAAATCATATTCTAAAAAATATTTAAGGGTAAGATTGCAGTTATAAATCATATTTCTTATACCCTTTGGTACTGGTAGTTTTTTTCTAAACAATTGTCCTTTTTTATATCTATATTCCATCACAATCACCTACTATATCATTTTATATATCTAATAAATTATTAATAATTCTATATTTGGATTCTATAACTTTATTATTTCTATTCATTAATAAAACATCCAGTCCTTTTTCTTTTGCAATATCCAAATTTAATTCATTATCATCAATAAATAAAGCCTCTTTTGGTTTTATTTTCAAATCATTAATTGGATAATCAAAAAATACTTTATTCTTTTTCTCTACACCATAAATAGAAGATACATAAATTTTATCAAAATAATCATATAAATTACATTTTTTTAAATAAGGAATAACACAAGGCCAATTATCAGTTAAAAGAATTAACTGATATTTTCCTTTTAATTTACTTAATTCTTCATTAATACTATTAAATAATCTATACTTATCAAAATTATATGTTCTATCATAAGCAATTTGTTCAGCAATATGTTTATGATTTGGATAATCAATTTCTCTTAATATTCCATCATAAAATCTTAAAAACATATCATATTCTTCTTCAAGTGTAACTATCTTTTCAGAAAGTATATCTTTATATTTTTCTCTTATTTCTTTTAATTTCGTTTTATCTAATTTATTAATATCAATTAATTCTAAGAATTTAGGTGTTATATCCCAATTACCTGTAGAAGATTCAGCTATAACATTACCAAAATCCAATATTATATATTTATAATCCATAAATACCTCTAATTCTATTTTTCAATTATAGAAAGAATATGACCACTGTATCCAATCAAATCTTCTCTCTCACATATTGATAAATGATAATTAACATACATTTTGAATTCTTCATCAGTCATATTATTGATATCATTTTTCATAATTCTTCCAACTCCATCAGTTGCAACATAAGATATTACTTTTTTATCAAATTTATTAATTAATTTTTTAATATCATCAAAATATCTCATATTAAATATTAAGTCTTCAGAATTATTTGGTTTAAAATCAGGTAATACCTGTTTATTTTCACCATAATTCTCATAAATATTCTTTGATTGAAATCCCCAATTTAGCATAGTTAAATCAAAAAGAATAAATGCAATGAATATTTTTCCATTAGGTTTAGTAACTCTTATTGCTTCCTTAATTGCTTGTTCATCATCTTCACTTTTAAATAAATGATATAAAGGTCCTAAAACCAATGTCATATCAAAAGTATTATCTTCATACATTGATAAATCCAAAGCATTTCCTTGAATTGCATTAATATTCATATCATCAGTTATTTTACTTTTCATAACATCTACATTTGATTGAATCAATTCCAAAGCATCAACTTGATACCCTTTTTTAGCATAATATAATGAATATGCTCCTGTACCAGCACCTACTTCTAAAATTCTATCCCCTTGCTTTAAATATTTATCTATATATGTAGTTGTAGTAATAAATTCAATATAATGTGTTTTATCTTTTGTTAATCTTTCATCTTCTATATAACCACCATTATAGTATCCATTTAATATATTATTTAAATTATTATTCATATAAACTTCCATTCCTTTCATTTTATTAAAGGCACACACAGTAATAAAAAATATAATTATTTTTCAAGCCAACAACAACCATTGTTTATCTATGTCAAAAACATTATGCTAAATCAATACTTAATTCTTCACTATCATATTTTCTTTCGACCAAAACATCATGTCCGCCATATAAATCACCAGCATCAAACCAATAACTAATACGACCATTTCTAAAAACGACTGTTTTTAAATATATTGAATTAATAAAATCCTCTTTTGATACTTCACTACCAAACCAAATATTATCATTTTTATCATAATACTCTTTAACAATAAAATTTATTAAGCTATCTATATCAAGTTCATCTATAATCTTATTCGCAACCTCTATATCAGATTCATCTCTTACAACTACTCTAACATTTTTATCTAATATTTGAAGAGTAGCTTCAAACTTTTTACTATTTTCATTATAATTAAAATTCATATTTATTTCTCCATTCTATTACATCATTCTTCTTTTTTCTATTTTTTCTACACTATCTCTCTGCAATATTTCTTGCAATTCTTCTAATGACATCTTGTTTAATCTATCAACTAAAATATCATCTAATGCACCAAAAGAAGACTTTTCCAATATTGAATTAATTAATTGTTCTCTTTCTGAAACATTAGTTTCTTCTATTTTTGAAGATACAGGACTATAACCATGATATTTTTTTAAATCTTCTGCATATCTTCTATATTCATCTTTTGGACTCATCTTACCTTTTTTAATTTTTTCAAAAATACTCTCTTTTTTCTCAACAGATTGAGTTTTAACATTTGCATTCTGTTCTTCTTGAGTTAGTTGTGCAATTCTACTCTCTAAAAAATCCATCATTGAACGACCTGTTTTATAATCAATCTCATGCATATTTGTTTGTCTTCTAATACGTCTTAATAATTCCTCCAAATCAAAACTATCCATTGAATCTAAATTCACATTATATAGTGTTTGTATCTCATTTATAATATTATTCACATTATTCACCTTAAAACCTTTCTCATTAACTGCCTTAATTCTATCTTGAGCAAACTTAATTAATTTATTTGCTTGTTCTTTTGTGTATCCACTTCCATAAGATATCCTATCATCTTGTCCGATTAAAAAATGATCCTTAGAAATTTCATCCTTAGACAATAATAAATATTCCATTTCTTCACCACGTTGAAAACTACTAGCATCGAATGTTATATCATTATAACCATATTTACCATTAGGAAAACTAATAAATAAAATTCCATGGGGCTCTAATTTACCTTCGGATTGACACTTACACGTAACAATAGAAGACTTTATACCACACATTTGTAATAACAATTGTTCAAGTTTAGCAAATCCCTCACATACAACTTGCTTATGCAAAAAAGCATTAATAATTCCATTAGTTCCATTCTTCATTCCTGTTGCCATATCAGGATTTCTAAGTCTTTCATAATCATAAGTGATATTTTCACAAATCCATTGATGAATAATTGCATGTTTTTCTTCTACAGTATCATCATCAGAAATATATGTATCTATTATTTTTCTCGCTCTATTATAAAAATCTTGCGTTAAAGCAAATGAATACTTTAAATATTTATCATCCACTGTTGATTTTAATTCATCTTCATACGCCTGATGAATTGTTTCACAAAATTGAATTTTATTCTTTAAATCAATTTGATTACCTAACATTTTTTTCATTAGTGCAAAATACATTACATCTATATCAACACCATCTGATTTCAAAGCAAGATCGCATACATCATCAATTGATTCATATGATTGATTATCTATAAACGTTAAAAATTGCATATTATTAAATTTATTAAGCCCATAAATCTTAAATAAATTGTCATTATTAATAAGTTCCAATTTTTTTAACTTCATATTATTATTTAAATTCAAATTTACCAAATTACTTTGTCCAGCAATAGATAAATCTTCTAAATCAGGATTTGAATTAAGCAATAACTGAATTAAATTATCGTCAATAGAAGAACAAAAACTAAAAGAAATAGATTTTAAATTTTTAATACTAGATAAAATATAATATAAAGAACTGTTATCTATCTTTTCTACTCTATTAAATTTGATTTTTTTTATCCATGACAAATCCATATTCATAATATCTTTAATATTTAATACTATAATCTTATTCTTATATTCAAAAGTAATTTTATCTTGATATATATATAAACTAATTTTATCTAATTCACTTTCTAAAAAAAATTCATTCCTATTTAATCCTTTTAATTCTACTTTTTCTTCTTTATCTATAGTATCAATTAATTGTCTAATCTTAACCCCAATAAAATAATCTAATCTAATCATTCTTACCACCCAATTTCATATCATTCACATAATTTATAAATAAAGAACAAGCAGATTCAGTATTAAAAGAAATACCTATTACCGCACTTAACTTATCAATATCACCATCATTAATTAAACTAATCAAATCAAACAAATTAACCTTATCAAAATACATTTTTAAAGCACTAATTGTTCCTATAAAATGCTCATAAGGAAAAACTTTTTTATTCTTGACCTTATCCTTAAAATCATTTAAAAACACATCATCATTAAAAAAATTAACAACTTCATCATAAGACTTACCATCACAAATAAGTTCAATTGCGTTATAAGAACTATATAAATCAGAACCTTGAACAAAACAATTATATAACCTTTCCTCAATTATCCGTTTAGAATCCTCCAAAGAAATCCTATTCTTAATAAAATCAAAAAATAATAACTCAGAATAAATCGCAATAGCCTCATCATATATATTAATAACGCTCTTACTAATACTCCTATTCTCATTAATTCTATTAATCAAATAATGAGTAAACTCATGAACCAAGCAATAAAAATCCTTAACGGTATTAGTCCGTGGAATTTCAATAATATAATTATTTAATCTAAGTGTATCATTATCCCTATAAGTTTTAAAATGAGGCTTCAAAACATCATTATCATAAATTAACTTACCACTTTCAACATTATCATAAAAATTCTTAGCTAAATCAAGATTTATCTTATTAAAAAAACTATAAACATAATTCAATATATCCTTATCATCATAAATGGAATAATCAAATTTAGTATTACACTTCCCATCTAAATCACTAAAAATAGAAAGTAAACTATCATTTCTAATTAAAGACTCAAAAAACAAATTAAATGTTTTATAATTCTTATATAAAAATAAATCTTTATCCTTTAAAAAATCCATATACCCTAAAAAATCATTTTTCATAACTACCTCTTAACATCTACATTATCACTTATGATATCATTAAATACTTCACCAATATCACTATTTGAATCCCCAACCGAATAATATAATCTAACAAAATAATCAATTAAACTATCGTTTTTCAGAAATCTATCACATAATACCTGTGCTATTACATATCTCGATGATTTATACAAGCTTAAACAATTATTTTTCAAAACTCCATTAATTCTTCTTAAATCATTTTTTTCATCTTTCAATACAGAATACTCAACCAAACTCTTATCATAACTATTAAATAAACTATTTAAACTATCTAAAGTAATATTCTTACCACTTAATTTTAAATTAATCAATTCATTTTCGATTATAACATCTATTGCATCTTTTCTTGCTTCATTCAAGCGAAAATTTTTTCTTAAATTAAAATCACTTTCAGATATAAAACCGTTTTGAACCATATAATTACCAAGCATCATTTCGCCTAATATTGAAACAGTCTCACCTAAAAAAATTCTAGTAAATCTTTCTTCCTTTTCATTATTTTCATTAACTATAAAACATTCATTCATTTTATGCAACATCTCATGCAAAACACAAAAAGGATCATTTGGAGTATTGTCATAATAAACATATACTTTCCCATCCATAACCTCATCATGTCCATTAGGATACTCATCTCTAGGTAAAATACTAACATAAGGATTACCATATTCATCACAAGAATTTAATATATTTAAAAAATGATTGGCCAAACTAATATCAACTGTTTCTAAAAATTTATAAACAATATTAATCGAATCATTAATTTTAATTTTTCTAGACCAATCATTACTAACATCAGGCAATTGTTCATCAAGAACTCTTTTACTATAATCAACAATCATTGGTAAAACTTCAACATGAAATCTATATTTATTTATAAAATCTTCAACAATTCTATCCAACTTTTTAAAATCCATAAATTACCTTCTAACTTTATATTTTAGTTCTATATATGAATCATTAAGTTTATTACACTCCATTAATTCTAAAGACCTCAATAATCCTAATTCATTCTCATTTTTAATAGATTCTCCATCTACAAGTGTAGGAACATCCTTGCCACCTATTAATATAGGTGCGATAACTATATCAACATAATCGATTAAATCATTTCTAATAAATAATCCATTCATATTTCCACCGGACTGAATTGTTAATCTATCAACACCATATTTACTATATAAATCTTCCATCATTGTATTCAAATCTAATGTATCATAATATAATATTTCTAAATTATCATACTTTTCTTTTAAATCAAAAGCACAATGATCCTTATTAGTAGTAACTAATAATACTTTACCAACCCAATGGCATAAATAATCAATCCCATTCTCATTCAAATGAGGTTTATTATCAATTATTACAAATGTAACTACATCTATCTTATCATGATATTCTTTTTTATCATTAACACCTATCTTAGCCATTACTCTTCCAGTATTTAAAGAAAATAAATCAGTATTTTCTTCTAACTCATAATATTGATGTAATCCTTCTTTAACTCCATCAATTTTTGGAAAATCTTTATCCACATCAAAACTATCATTACTTCCAGTACTAATTTTTCCATCCAACGATTCTAACATAAATAATGTTGTTATTGGTCTATTCATTATTACCACCCTTTCTAACTTTAACAAATAAGAAATATGGACATTCATATTGATTAATATATTTAGGATTCTTAGAAATCATTTCATCATTAGGTTTACACTCATTAAGTTCTTCTATAACAAAACCACTTTTAACCAAACTATTAATAATAGTAGAAAAATTTCTATAATACTTATTAACATCACAACCATTCCAATGATGTATTCTTAATCCCTCTCTATTATAATCAGAAACTAAAGTATATCTCTTATTACCAATATTAATATGATTACTTTCTAAACTACCATCAAAATCAATACAATCAGATATAGGATGTTCCTGAGAAAAAACTAAATACCCACCATCATTTAATAAATTATATATATCAAACAATAGCTTATCAAAATCACTAACATAATGAAACGCTAAAGAAGAAACAACCAAATCAAACTTACCATCAATCAAAGAAATATCTTCCATAGCCATAACTTTATAATCAATACCATCAACCTTATTATCTCTATCAGCAATTTCAATCATATGACTAGAAATATCTGTTCCTAATACATAACTAGCGCCATTATTTTTAAAATACAAATCATTTTCACCATAACCACAACCTAAATCCAAAATACTTTTATCTTTTAAATCAGGTAATAAACTTCTAAAAATAGGAATCTCAATAACATCATTCGCACTAGTACCCTTATTTTCATTTCTCATTTTGTCATATTCTTCACTAAAAACCTCATTATCATAAATATTTTGCTTCATAATACCTCCATATTAACACCCACTATTTTCATTAATCCAATTAATAATTTCTTTACTACCATTTATCTCATAATATGAAATCTCAGGCAATTCATAATTATGAATACCTTTTATAACAGACTCAATCTTATCATATAAAGAAATAATCGTCCTAACTTGTAGACAATATTCCTTAGAACTATTAATCTCATTATTCCACCAATAAGTAGAATCAACACTAAATACTTGACATCCAGCAACCAAATGTCCTTCCAATAACTCTTTTTGAATACAATTTATAACCTCTAAATCATTAGAATAAGTAGAAATAACTATACATTTTTCCATATATACCTCCTATATATCAATACCATTACTTCTCATATCTTCATATAGTAAATCAACATTATTATTAAAAACGAAACCTTTTATATTACGTTTAAAAGCCTCATCAATATTAACCTTCCTATCATCAATGAAATAACACTCAGAAGGATTTAAACTAAACTTATCAATTAATATATCAAACAAAACACCATCTTTTTTCAAAGTATGATAATCACAAGACATAACCCAACCATCAATATCCTTAAATAATTCATTACTTTTATAAAAATCATACGCATCAAAATTATTATCAGATAGAACATACAAATTATAATTCTTAGACTTTAAAACACCCAATAAATTTATTAAATCCATATTAAAATCACGATATAAAAAATAATTAACCAATCTATCTTTATATAAATCAGTAGAAAAATTAAACTCATTATATTTTTCTAATAATCTTATCTCACCCAAATCTAAATCATCCCAATTATCAAAAAATACCTTTAATTCATTATAAACATCATTATCAATATCAACATTCTTTAATACAGAAATAGGTTTATCTTTTAAAATAACTCCACCCAAATCAAATATTATATTCTTCATATAATCACCAACTATAATTAATTATATCAAAAAAACAAATAAAACAACATAGTCTTATTTACTTAAAGCATATAATATTATAAAAATTACTAATGTGATACTATTTATAATATGAATTTCTCCAATATTAATTAATATGATGATATAAATAAAGAACCACTAAATATTATTTCTAAGATTTCATTGTTATCCTCCATATTATAATATCCACCAATTATAAATCATCTAAATCAAATTCAAATTCAATTTTTCCTGAATATATATTACTATTTCGAATGTCTTCTTCTGAAAAAAAAGATATATTTACAATGTATTTACTTTGTAGCCATCTACATATTTTAATATCATATGTAAAATTGGTCATAGGATTAATATATTGAATTCCATTAACATTTAAATATGTCTCTCCTGGCAATATATACTTATTAAAATCTATTTCTTTTGATTGAACCAATTCACTTAATTCTTCTTTTCCACAATTCAAAGAAAAAGAAAAACTATATTCTTCATTATTTATTGTACCTTCAATATCAAATGAAATATACGTGTTATTATTTATTATTTTTACTTTTTCATTTTCCATTTTTTCTAGTTTGGCTATTTTAAACATATATGCACCTCTTTTATCTTTGACTCAATACGCATTTCGTATTTTCTTAAACCATATTTATAAAAATATTATATCAAAAAAAATAGATAAAACAACATAGTATTATCTATTTCATATATAGATTAATCTTTTAAACAACCAATTGGAACAACATAAACTCCATCTTCTCTTTGATATGCATATTTTCCAGTCGCAGTTAAAACCATTAAAAATGATGGATTCTTCATTTTATCAGTATCTATTTTATTTTTTAATTTTAATAAAGTTTCAACACCTTCATTAATTAATTTATCTCCACCTAATTTAATTTCAACAAGTCCATAAGAACCATTTCTTAAATGAACAACCGCATCACATTCCAAATCAGATGAATCTTTATAATGATAAACACTACCATTTATACTTTCAGCATACACTCTTAAATCCCTTATACATAGTGTTTCAAATATAAAGCCAAAAGTATTCAAATCATTTATTAAATCATTAGGCCCAATTCCCAAAGCAGCAACTGCGATAGAAGGATCAACAAAATATCTTGTATCCGAAGTTCTAATAGCAGTCTTACTTCTTAAATTAGGATTCCATGCAGGAGATTCCTCAACAACAAAAATCTTCTTTAAAGCATTTATATAAGACAAAACTGTATCAGTATCAAGAGAAAAGGAATCATTATTGATAATATCATTTTTTAAAGTTTCATTAGAAGCTTGACTACCAATATTTCTCGCATAACTTCGCATTAAATTTTTTGCTCGTTCAGGACTTCTTGTAATATTGTCAACCCGAGATATATCAGAATTAACAACTGCGTCATAATAATCATAAGCCTGTTCCAAAGCAATATCTTTTTCCATAAAAATACTTCTTGGCCATCCACCTCTACAACATAGAAATGCAACATCCTCTAACTCCAATTTACTTGTCCCACTTATTTTTGATGAAGAATTAAATAATTCAGAAAGACTCACAGATCCATTTGATTCACCAGATTCAAACAAAGTCATAGGTCTCATAGTCAACCAAGAAAATCTTCCTGTACCAGTATGAACAACATCATCCATATTAGCCGGAACAGCAGACCCAGTTAAAATAAATTGTCCTTCAGCTTTACGATGATCAACCTCAAATCTTATCGCATCCCATAACTTTGGAGCAATCTGCCATTCATCAATCAATCTTGGAACATCACCATCTAATAACAATTTAGGATTTATATCTGCCAAAGTTAAATTTTGTTCTTTATCCTCAGGATTTGACATATAAAGAATACTACCAGATATTTGCTCAGCAGTAGTAGTTTTACCGCACCATTTTGGACCTTGAATCAAAACAGCACCTTTACCCTTTAACTTTTTAATAAGTAATTCATCAGCAATTCTTTTTTTATAACCATCCATGCATAATCACCTCTATAATAATTATAATATAAAATTATTAAAAAAACAATGCAATTCGGTTATTTGTAGTTTTTTTGTTCGGTTATTTGTAGATTTTTCATTCGGTTATTTGTAGAAAAATGTCGTAAATAAAAAAATAGATAAAACAATAAGTCTTATCTATTAATTCCAACCGTTTGTTACTAATTCCCATTTTCCATTTTCAAAACGAGCTAACCACCATTGCCAATCAGTATATTCATAATCAGCTTCTAAATCCCCTCTACCATTTTTAGGAGAATGAAAATCACTTAAAAATAACATACATTCAGTAAAATGTTCCCTTGATCCATTATCATCTACTAAACCATTCAACCATTTTAATTCATCTTCACCACACGCACTATCTGATACGTATGTAATACTATTTAATTTAGAACCTCTAAATGATGAATTAAATTCTTTCTTAATTAATTTAATTGCATAATCCATATCCTCTTTTGAATAAACACTAGAATTACCATAATCTATTTTAGGATTAATAAATAAACTACATCCAGTTAATTGGCAAACAAATAAAATTGAAATCAAAAACAATAAAACCTTTCTCATATTTTCACCTCATTATTTTCAAACAATAATCTTTTTTTATATATTATACACTTTTAAATTATTTTAAAATTCTATTTATATTTTCACTAGCAGTATCTTTATCTACACCTCTATACTCATCATTAATAAATCTATGTAATCTTTTCATGTCAAAATTAAATAGTCCATTCTTTTTTCTATATTGTTCTATAATGTAATTATCTTCCCATTGTGGATATTTAGAATCTAATATTGCTAATAAAGAACTAATAACAATTTCCTTTTTACTACGAGGAAAATTAACCCATAACATTGCATTTTCAACCCTAAATAATGTATGTAATATATATAAACTTTCTATTTGACTTTGATAAACATCAGATAACCCCCTCTTTTGCATCTCTTCATCAATAACATTAACACATTTTATTATATCTAAAATATTAGGTATCTTATTAATAAAATCCTTTACCGTCGTATTCATATTTATTCTATAATTATAAACAGGTTCATCCATATGGAACAGTCTTTCACTACTTGCAACTACAATTGGAATAAACGCCAAATCTTCCCATTTTGTTTTTTCAGGAAATCTTAAATCTCCAATTAAATCTCTACCTATTAGTTTATTACCAATTCCTGATGTCTCAGTAATTATATAATCTCTATTTTGACTTAGATCAACAATTTGGCTTCCTCTTACATCACTCCAACTACATTTATCTTCCATTTTTATAGGTCCAACAATAGTTTGATAATTCCCTCTTACAAGAGAAACACTATTTTCTTTAGCAAGCGTATACATTCTTTCCAAAATATCCAATCTTAAAAAATCATCAGCATCCACAAACTTAACAAATTCTCCACTCGCATTATCAAGACCAACATTTCTAGCAGATCCTGCTCCACCATTTTCCTTATTAAATATTTTTAATTTTCCTTTATATTTCAATGATAATTCATCCAATAAATCTAAACTCTTATCCGTAGAGCCATCATTAATAGCAAGTATTTCAATATCTTTCATTGTTTGATTAGCAATACTAGAAATACATTCTTTTAAGTACCTTTCCGCATTATATACTGGTACAATAACACTGATTTTCGCCATAAAATCTCTCCTTTTCATATATTATATTATACCATTTATTTTAAAACTTCAAACACTTCAAATACAACCTTAGTATTTTCACTAAAATTATTATCTATAGATTTAAAAAACTCAATATGTTCTTTCTTCCATTCATCAAAAGAAATATTCTCACCCTCTAATTTAGCCAAATCCCAAGTTATATTTTTAAATTCAGTAATAACAACTCTACTCGTTTTAGTAATACACGCTATATTTCCATCAGAAAAACATAGCTCTGATTCTTCATTTAAAACAGGAATATCATTCTCATTATATAAAGAAGTAGTAGCTCTCTTTTTACCACTTAAAACAAGATCAACTAAATAATCATTATTAATTCCAAACCTCCATTTTTTCATATAAATCACCTACAAACATTATACAAAAAAATAAAAAAAAATACCATCATTTGATGGTACCATAGTCAAGCAAATAACCCCAGACAGTATCTATATCATAAATTTTATTTATGATACAGTATCTTAAAATTAAGTCATAATTATTTGTAGTACTTAGGGAATACCCTGCACTTTCAAGTAATTTAGAAGTATCATCAAGATTCAATCTCAAAGACACACATAATTTTAAAATATTTTCCTTACATAAAACATAATTTTCATTACATCTTACTTTAGAAAACAACCTGCGATCAATACCTGCTTTCCTATAAACATCAGAATCTTTCAAACCACTTCTATCAATAAATGAAAAAAGCAATTCTCTGAAACTCTTAGTTTTATTTTGACTTAGAAACTTATTTAAACTTTCGTTCATGATTATACACCTCCGATATATGGTATAAAATTAATCACAAATAAAAATTTCTAAGTCACAAATAATATAACACAATAAAATAGAAATGTCTACTAATAATCTTTGATAAATAAATTAAGGTGTTCCTCACACTAATTATATATAAACGAATATATTCAGTCACTGGCAAGTAAAAGTCCTGATAGGTTGCGACCCTATTTCCACTTTTACCTAAAGAAATCTTCTAAAACCACACTAGATTAGTACTAGCACCCCAGGCACGCATTAGAAATTAACTTTTTTCAAAACCGCTTTGTGCCCAAGGACAGAATTAAATCTTATAGTCTATCACTAGACATCAACGGCCAAGTACCTTATGGTATATCAGTCATGTCTCTATTCACCACAAATAGTAACTGTATCTGTCTTACTCCTCCACTTTGTTTTCACTCATGGTCTTTCAGAGATTGGTACCGATTCTCTTCCTACCTTTACTCTCATACATATAACTACTACTATCTTTTTAGCTACAACGTAACTCCCAAAACTATTATCACTAATAGTCTAAACTCAATCCATAGAAAATTCACACTCTCTACTAATAAGAATAAGATAATATCTATGCTACTGTGCAAGTAGTTTTTCACATAGTTCTTAATTTATTTATCAAAGATCATCAGCACTTCTCAGTTGCTAAAATAATTATATCAAAATAAAATAATAGAAGGTCACTTTAAAAGAGACAAAAAAATTTTTATTAAATAATTAATAACACAACCTAAAAAAATTAAACCCTATTTATAACCCTTTCAACCTCACCAATCAACTCATCTTTAGCAGGCATATAACAAGTATAAGTTGAAGCAAAAATATTATTAGATAAACCACCTAAAGCATATTCCATTGTTACACCTTTTTTTCCAGTACAAAGTATAATTCCGATTGTTTCATTATCAAATTCATCTTTAATTTCTTTATTATAATAATTAACATACATATTCATTTGACCAGCATACTCAGGTTTCATATCACCCATCTTCAAATCAATTAAAACATAAGCGCGAAGCAATTTATTATAAAAAACTAAATCAACATAATAATGAGTATTATTATCTAATGTAATTCTAACTTGATTTTCAACATACATAAATCCCTTTCCAAGCTCCATCAAAAAAGCAGGCAAATTATTTATTAACATTTTTTCCAAATCATTTTCTAACAAAGGTTTATTCTCCTTTATACCTAAAAACTCAAACACATATGGTTCCTTCAAAATATCTGTAGGACTACTTATAGACTGACCACACCTAGATAACTCGAGAACTTTTTCTTTATTTATACGTCCATTAGATAATAATAATCTTTGATACAAGCATGAATCAATTTGTCTCTTTAATTCCCTCTTTGACCATTTTGAATTAATGCATTCTCTTTCATAAAAACCTCTTTCATTATCATCTTCGATATAAATCAAATAACAATAATGACTCCAACTTAAATTTCCAGCCAGTGGTTGGAAATTCTTATACCTACTATAAAATAATCTCATATTATATAATCCAGATAAACTAAAACCACTACCAAATCTATTAGTTAATTTCTTAGATAATTTCATTAATATTTCTTTACCATATTCAGCACGTATATTACCATTTTGTTCATTTTCAACTATTATCTTACCAATCAAAAAATTAGTTTCAACCAATGTATTATTTATTTGATAAACCATTTTCTTTTTATTATCAACAATAATATCAGCTATCTGATTATACATACTGCTTATTACTTTATCATTATTTATCACATCATTCATACTATCTTACCTCACTTATAATTTCCAAAATACAATTCAAATACTTTTTATCTCCAAACTCATTTATTGCAAAACATTTCTTTCCTAAATCTTTAAAAGAAGCATCACAAGTATATAACTTATTTCTATCAAGAATAATAAATCTATCATGAAAAGAATCATTATTTATAAACTTTATATTATCATACTGTTTTTCATACTTTTTCTTCAAAACATCATCAATATTCTTAGAAACAACAATTATTTTTCTATCAATATTTCTCAATAAATCAAACAATTCCTTAGAAGCATAATTGTCAATTATAATAATCTCTTCTTTAGAACTATTAAAAATATCCAACAAAACAGAATACGCATCATAAAACTCACCATCAAAAAACAAATAATCCTTCACAATAACCTTAGGATCAAACTTATCAAATAACTCATTAATTTTTTTAGTATTATCATCCACTTTATCTTCCAATAACAAAACTCTATGAGGTAACATAACATTAGTATAATTAATATAATGCCTCATCTTAACAAAAGCATCCATTATCGCAATTGAAACATTTGTCGCAACCTTTGATTTTAAAATAGTCGCAAGCATATAAACACCTTGTTCTGTAAAAGCAGTATGGCCTTTTCTAGAACCTCCTTTTGAAGTCGAAATTTTCGACTTCAAATCACCATATTCGCTTTCTGAAATTCTAAAGTAAAATCTTTCAGGAAACTTATCAGGATTATTTTTTACTGCCTCATTAATCCTTTTTGTCTCAACCTGATACAACCTAGCCAAATCAGAATCCAACATTACCTGTACACCTCTAACCTCATAAATCATATCATCAATACTAATCATTTCTTTTTCCATTATTTCATTCATACTATCCCTCCTAAAAAATAACAAAAAAAGAGTATACTCCTCCTTAGAAAAGTATACCCGCATCATGTTTATTTATCTCTTGCCTAAATAAATAAACGTTATCGATCCAATTGTCATATTAACACACGGCAAGTTAATTAATACAACTAAATTATAGCAAAACTATTATTTAATTTCAAGTTAATTCATAAAAATAATTAAATTTTCTTTATTTTCATATGAATCTCATCAACATCTACTTCATTAGACTTCTTAACACCCTTAACAACATCATATTCTATAAATCCAACATTCTTATAACAGTGAATTGCTTTTAAATTATGAGAAAACACTTTCAAAATTATCTCATCAAGTCCAAAATCATTAAAGCCATATTCAATTACTCTCTTAAGAATTTCAGTTCCATAATGCTTATCTTGAAAACTTGGAGTAATACAAATACCTATTTCAGAAATACCATCATGCATATCCTTAAACTCAACTGTTCCAATAAACTTATCAATTTCTCTATCAACAACAGTATAAACTAAATCATTATTATCAAGTTTTGTTTTAACCCACTTAACCTCATCATCATAACTAATGCTAATTGGTTCAGGAAAAATAAAATCTTGAATACTAGAATCATTAACCATAACTAAATAATCATCTATATATTTAATATCAACATTAACAAAATCCAATCTATCAGATGTAAAAATCGCCATATAAATCACCCTTTCAAATTAATCCAATACCTACATATTTCTTCGTCCTTATCATAATAAATATTTTCTAAAACTCCACCATTATTAATAATAACTTTAGAGCTACCAATATTACTAGCTCTGCAAGTAACCAAAACTTTATCAAGACCATACTTCAAAGCCTCGTCCATTGCGCACCTCAAAACTTTAGTACCATACCCCATATTTCTCTTACTAGGTCTAATAAAATAACCAATATTACCACCATGATTAATAAGACATCCAACTAACTCTAACCTAAGAGAAAATACACCAATTAAACAATCATCAAACACTCCATAAGTAATCTGAGGAGAAATAGAATCATTAACCTTAACCTTACCACGATTAACCTTATCTAAAAACAAATCAAAATCATCAATATTTCCTACCTTAAAACCTTCAAAATTATTATCAAAATTCCTAACCTCATTAACAAAATCTAAAAACAAATCCTTATCATTACTATTAAACTCACGAACAATCATATTTATCCTCCAAATCCAAAGAAACTATTACTCTCATAACGCCTTATAGATCTATAAAAAAACCAAATAGATATAATAAACCATAAAATAGAAAATAATAATAAAATTAAACACTTAATAATAGAAAAATTCTTAATAATCTCAACAGGAACTGCGCCTAATAATAAAGAAGGAACTAAAAACACAAATATAACCCTTAAAATACCAGTAAATGCTCCACCATGATATAAAGAAGCAGAAACAAACATTCCATAAATACCATTAGAAACATTCTCACCATCCATTAAATAAAAAGAAATACTCATGCAAACTAAGGAAAAAGAAAAGAAAATAATAATAGATAAAAAAGTAAAAAACAACATAACAAAAACCTGAAATAAATTTAAATGAGAAAAAACAATAAATAAACCAAAACACATAACCCCAAACAATAAATCACCAATCGCACTAGTAGAAATACTAGAAGTAACTACCTTAACCAAAGTATTCTTAGGAGTAATCAAAAACTTATCAAAATTACCACTAGAAATATAACTAGGAATATTAAATAATCCATATAAAAAAGCACAAACAAATCCATAAGAAATCCCACTAATCGCATAAAGTCCAAAAATATCAGTAGGACTCCATCCATTTAAAATGCCAACACTTTTACCAAAATAAAGCCATAAAAACGTAAAAGAAAAATTATTAATAAACATTCCAATAATAGAAATAATAAAAGCACTCTTAAGCTCACGAGCATTCAAAAAATTCTTCTTAATATTAATAAAAGCTAACCTTAAATTTCTCATACCTACCCTCCATTCACCATAGACTTTTCCAAAGCCTTTCTATAAAGAAATCTTAAAAAAACACCAAATACTACTATCCATAAAACCTGTAATCCAATCCTATAAATAAACTCACTATTCCAAGAATCCAAAACACAACTAGTAGAAAAATTAATTGCGCCAAAAGGGCTAATATAAGCCATTACCTTCATAAACTTAGGAAACATAGAAACTGGCAAATAACTACCACCTAATATCATAACAAACTTATCAACAATCCAATAAATTGGTCTAACATCAGTAATAAAAAAAGCCAACACTCCTATAACAGAATAAAGAATTAAAGATAAAAGAATACCTAAAATAAAACTAATAACAAAAGTTGGAATAAAAATACCTAAATTAATAACAGGAATGCCTACAAATAAACACATTAAAATACTTCCAAGAAAACTTATAACTAAAAACGAAAATAACCCTTGACCAATAGACTTACAAAAATTCAAAAACAAATAATTAATAGGCCTATTAATAAACATCTCGACATTACCACTTCTAACCTCATCCATAATATTCTTATAAATCTTTCTAATATTAAAAGTCATAATACAAAAATAAATAAACATACTCCATAAACTAGAAACATAATCTGCTCCATTAATACTACCACCATTAATAGAAAAAACATATCCATACAATAAGAAAACAACTAAACACCTTGAAATCATATTAATAACATCAAGAATAACATAAGTCTTATTTTGAATCTGATTTTTCATAAAAATCTTAATAACACTAAAAGCAAATCTAAACTTCCTCATAAATACCCCTAATAATATCCTCTAAAGACTCATTCTCAATATTAACATCATCAATATTAAACTTACAAGTCAACTCCTGTAAAGCCTTCTGAGTACCAATTATATTAGTATCAACAAAAACAACAATCCTATCCCTAGTCTTAGAAACATAACTAATTCCATTAGAAAGTAGAGGAAAATCATCAAAATAAGTCTCAGGAGTAATAATAATATTCTTGTTTTTAGCGTAAGAACTCATTAAATTACGAGTACTAGTATCAATAATAATACGACCATGATTAATAATAACACACCTATCACAAATACTTTGAATATCCTCAGTATCATGACTAGTTAAAAAGATAGTAACACCTTCATCCTTATTAATCTTAAGCAATAAATCCCTTAACTTCTTCTTAGAAACAACATCAAGTCCAATAGTAGGCTCATCCAAAAATATAATCTTAGGACTATGCATCAAAGAAACCGCTATCTCAGCCCTCATCCTTTGACCTAAAGACAACTTTCTAACAGGCTGATTAATAAACTCATTCAAATCAAACAACTTAGATAACTCACGAATTCTCCTCTTAATATCACTATCACTCATATCATACATTAAACCAAACATTTCCATACTATCAGTTAAAGGTAAATTAGGTAACAATTGACTCCGTTGACCAAAAACAGTACCAATACTATAACTTAACTTATCCCTATCCTTTATAGGAGTTAAACCACAAATTTTAATATCCCCACTAGTAGGATATAAAATACCAGTAAGCATCTTAATAGTAGTACTCTTTCCTGCTCCATTAGGACCAATAAACGCAATAGTCTCACCCTCACCAACACTAAAAGAAATATTATTAACAGCGCGAACAACCTTTGACTTACTCTTAAACAAACCCTTTTCCTTTACACTAAACTTATAATCCTTTTTTAAATTAGAAACCTCAATTATATTCATAATTACCTCCTTTTAAATCAAAACTAAAACAAACATCAGTATATAAAATATCATCTAAATAAAAAGACTTCTCACTAATAACTACTCCACCCTTATCAGAATAAAACTTCCTAGACTTATAATTATCCTTTAAACACCACAAAATCATTTTAGTTTTACCACATTTTCTAAACTCATCAACTACATAATTAAATAACATAGTACCAATACCATTACCCTTTAAATCAGGTCTAACATATAATGCACTTAACTCACCTAAATAAGGAGAATCACAATCAAAAATATATCTACAAAAACCAACAACCGAATCATTAACAACCGCAACAATAAAGCCATTAGAATTATAACTCTTATACATCTTTGAAGCATATTTATCCCTATCCATATTATCTAAATAATAATCAGAAATAATACCACGATAAGCACTTTGCCAACCACTAACCTTAATATCAGCAACACTAACAATATCATCTTTTCTAACATCTCTTATTATTACATCCATATTATACCTCCTTTCACAAAATGATTCTATATAAAAAAATGAAAAAAAATACAGAATCACACATAAGTGACTCCGTATTAAATACGTGTAAGTATAAACCCGAGATAGCTCAATAATAATATCTTATATCTCCTCACTTGTTATAAATTATACACGAATTTTTAAATTTGTCAAATATTTCTAAAAATCACAACTTTTTTCAGTACAAGGATATGGTACGACATCTCTTATGTTTTCAATCCCTGTAATATACATTAACAAGTGTTTTTACTTACTATAATGAGATGAAATATATTTATAATCCTTATTTTTTATATGATCACATATTTCCTTATCCCATATATACTTATCAACAAATCTATTTTCATACCACTTTGGGAATAGACGTTCAACATAATCAATAGACTTTTTAACATAACTACTATCTATATTTTTACCGCCCCTTTTAAAATTGCCAAAAAACAAATACCAAACAAGTAAAAACTCCAATCTTTCTCTTCTAGAAAAATCTAACTCATCCAAATTCTTATAATTAACTATATCATCAATTGGACTAAAAATCTCTTTATACTTATCAGACCAAGTATTAGAAATAGATGATTCATTTAGCCTATAAAAGTATAAAGATTCCTCAATACTAGAAATATTACTAGATAAAAAAGACAACTTATAATTAAAAATCAAATCTTCAGCAAACTTATGCTTAGTAAATCTAATACCATCCAAAAACTTAGAATTATACAATTTATTATAACAACACTGCCTAATAAATAAACTATTCTCCTCACGAGATAAAAACGTATCATTACCGTCAACACATATACCACAGTAAGAATATAAATCATCCTCGCCTATAACAGACACAAGTTTTTCAATAAAATCTAAAGAAACAAAATCATCACCATCAATAAAAGAAATATACTTACCAGTTGCATAATCCAATCCCTTATTCCTTGCCATACCTGGACCAGCATTTTCCTGTGAAATACATATAATCCTATCATCTATTTTAGAATACGCATTCATAATATCTAAAGACCTATCACTAGACCCATCATTAACAAGAATAATCTCTAAATCTTTATAAGTTTGATTAATAACAGAATATAAACACTCACCTAAAAAATCTTCAATATTGTATATAGCAATTATAATAGAAACTTTTCCATTCATAATATCACCTAAAACAAGAGATATTATACATAATTTTAAAAAAAAGTCAAATAATATCAATACCAATCAAAACCAACAACAAAACAATTAATAAAGAAAACAATATAAATAAAAACCTATTAACCTTACCATTACTTTCACACAACTTAAAACTAAATCTAAACTTAGAAGGATAAAATAAAGCAACCCCCTTCTTATTAAATAAATCCAAAACAATATGACTTAAATGAGAAACAAAATAAGGAAAAATAACATTCATACCAAAACCATAAGACAAAATAGAACTATAAACAATTAATCCCAATATAGAATGAGTAAAAGATCTATGACTTGACTTACTACCTAAATAAGCCATAACAATAAATAAACAAATACTAACCAAATAATTAATATAATTACACTCTTTAATCTTACAATATAAATCTATATCAAAAAAATACTTAATAAAAAGGCTCATTAAAACAATAGTAACTAAAGAAGTCATCAACCTATCAAACAACTTATCACTAGTAGAATCCTTCAAATCAACATCAGGAACCAAACCACCTATAGTAGCACTACCACAAGTAATAAGTAACTCAGGAATACTTCTAGGTATAATAAGACATAAAGATACAAAATTCGCACACATAACATGAGTCTTCTTTTCCATATTATCACCTTATTAATTATAGCATAATAAAAAGTGAAATAAAACACTTCACTTAGAATCAATAATAATAGTAGTAGGTCCATCATTAACCAAACTAACCTTCATATCAGCTCCAAAAACACCCTTCTTAGTAGGAACAAAACTATTTAACTTATCACAAAACAAATCATACAACTTAATAGAATCTTCACCCTTCATAGCCTTAATATAACTTGGTCTATTACCCCGAGAAGTATCACCATACAAAGTAAACTGACTTACACATAAAATAGAACCAGCTACATCCAAAACACTTAAGTTCATAACACCATTACTATCCTCAAAAATTCTTAAATTAACTACCTTCTTAACCAAATAATCAATATCACTTAAAGTATCACCATCAGTAAAACCGACAAGAACCATTAACCCCTTATCAATATTAGAAACAACTATGCCATCAACACTAACACTACTTTCTAAACACTTCTGAACAACAACCCTCACACCTATAACCTCCTATTACGTGTATCATCACCATCAATACGTTGAACATAACTTATATCCTTATCATCTCTAGAATATAATCCAACACGATTAGAATTATCAATATCATACTTCTTAGTCCTAACCAAAATAATTCCAAGCCCTGTAGCTCTAGCGCTCAAAACATCATTATCACTAATCTCGTCATAACAATAAATCGCAAAAGGTTCAGGCTGTTCTAACATACTATTAAACTCATCATCTTTTCTATTTGGTTGAGCAACAATTAATTCATCATAAGAACTAGATGAACCAACCAACTTATCAGGCGTATATAATCTATTAATTCTATCAGTACCATTTAAATCATAAGGTAAATTATTTTTATCCCTATAATACTTAGAAAAAGAATCAACCTCAAAAACATGAACTAATTGATTAACAGGAACATGATCATAAGCTAAATTATAATACAAATTAGTATCCAAATAAGTACTTAGCTTATTACTTCCATCAATAGAAAAAGAAGAAGCATCAATATATGCATATAAATCAGAAGAAGATAAAATTGAATCTTTTCTCTTTTCAATAGCCTTAACCAAAACATAAAAATCATTACCATTCATCTCATACACAGGAACGCCATACTTATCAGACAAAATTTGATTCTTATACTTGTCAATATTACTCTTATTCAAAATAGAATCATTAAACAACTTAACTCTCTTATCACGAGCTAACTTATAATCATCATAAAACTTAGAAATCATATCATTATCTTTCAAACTTTCAAGTAAACTCTTCTTATCAAAAACGCTCATATCATCCAAAGACAAAATAGAAGAATAAATTTCCCTATCACGTTCACTTAAAATATTAACAGAATTAGAAAAATCAAGTAACTCATTAATATCCAAAAACACATTATATGCACCATCGCGAAATAAATAATCAACTAAAACCTCACTAGTAATATAATTTAAGCTCTTATTTAAATTATCAAAAACCTCATCACGAGTAAAAAAACCAGACAAACAAGGATCATAACCACCAAAACAATTTAAATACTTATTCAAAGCCTCATAAACACTAACACCATTATTAATCTCATTAATAATTTTATTATAAATAATAGAACAATTATCTAAAAAATAATCATAATACTTTCTCCTCAAAACCTCAATATCATCAACATCATTATTATTACCCAAACAATTAATAAGCTGTCTATACTTCTTAACATCATAAATAGTAGAGATTTTATTAACAAACCTCTTACTTAATAACCTATTAGGAATATACATATTCTTACTAAAAATACTTAATAATTCATCATAACTATAATTATCTAAAGAAGAAATATTCTCAACAATAATTTTCGAACACTCTAACTTACTACCAACTAATAATTCATAATAAAAAGAAGACATATCACAATTATTAATAACATAAACCTGACTCTTTTCATTTAACTTATTAAAAGAACTAATAACCCTATCAATATTATTATTAATACAATAATTAATAAACTTTAAAGCCTGCTCACCATTAAGATAATAATAATAATCATTAAGCTCAACAAGCAAAGACAAAAAAACCTCATTATCAAATAACTTAGAAATATCCTTACCACAACTTATAATACCATTAACCTTACTCAAATAATCACTACTATTCTTAAGAATATTAATTCCCTCATCATCTAATAAATTATAAACCATCTCATCAGAAACACTACGATCCTGACAAAACCAAGTAATTTCATGTCTATTCTCATTATTAATGATATCATTCTTAACACTAATATCCTTAAAAATAATAGGATCAACTATTTCCTTATATAAATACTTCTCATAATCCATATCATCACCATAAATAAAGTATACCAAAAAAAGAACAATATTACAATTGTTCTAAACTAACACCAGGATAATAATGAAATAAAATATCACTAAAACTATATCCAGCTTTTCCCATACCATTCGCACCATACTGACTCATTCCAACTCCATGTCCATATCCACGAGTAGTAAAAACAACACCACCATCAGTTTTCAAAATATCAAAATCAGTACTTCTAAGACCCAACTTACTTCTAAAATCAACACCACTAAAATAATTACCATCAACACTAATACTACTAACTCTTCCACTACTAGTTAAACCCAAAATAGTAAAAACACTATCAATACTAACATCAATACCCAACTTACTAGATAAATCATCATAACTAAAAGTTTTACTCATAGAAAAACTAGGATTACTATTATCAAAAGAACTATCAACGCTTATTAAATAAGGATAAGAATTTCCCCAAACATTCAAAGAATCCTCAGTCAAGCCATTACTAGTAGAATGATAAACAGCCTCAATAAAAGAACCATTATAAGTTAAATACATACCCTTAGTACTCATAACAGCATCCCTTATTCTATTATAATAAGAACTATAATTAGCACCCCATAAATTATACAACTCACCATCACTCTTATAACTTTGAGAACTCTCATTATCACTTAAAATACGTCCAACACTATTAGCCTTCAAAGCATACGTACGAGCAATAACAGCCTGAGCCTTCAAAGCCTCACTACTAAATAAAGCAGGCATCTCAGCACCTACAACACCAATAACATAATCCTCTAATTCCAAATTAATAACATCACCACTACTTCTTCTAACACTAACATAAATATTATTATCAATAACAGGTTCACTTACTTGGACAACAGGTTCAGAAACAGTAGGATTCACCACAGGTTCAGAAACAGAAACATTATTATTAACTACATCAGATA
>Ga0247611_10001414_pt1 | contig 42830 bp, 46 predicted proteins | sample 177DNAGHGhighgp2_FD_192422 | JGI IMG/M metagenome (GOLD analysis project Ga0247611, IMG submission 192422) | Sheep rumen microbial communities from Palmerston North, Manawatu-Wanganui, New Zealand - 1770 DNA GHGhigh gp2 | ecosystem: Host-associated > Mammals > Digestive system > Stomach > Rumen... | reverse complement strand
TCTTTGTAGAGCCAGTTGTTCCACTAAACACAACAGTTTCCTCGCCGTTTCTAATACGAATCAACTGAACCGTTGTGGCTCCAAATCCAGTATTAACGCTAGACACATTGTGAATACCAAACACATTAGACGCGCCAGATACACCCCTAACAATTTCCGGCAGTTGCAACCTTGTTTGCGCACCAGCTGTAGAAGACACGCGAATGGTGCCAGACGCTGCTGTTGACGAAGCGTTGTACGGCGTTGTTGTGATTACACCACGATAGTTACCCTTCCAACCCAACGGGAAATATGGTACGTCCTTAAATTCAAAGTCGCCTCCGACAAATTCGTAGCGCTCGTTTTCTGAATTGTATCCAATGTAATTAATTATAAATGGCTTCGTATCTGGGTGTACAAAGAATATTTCATCATTCAGTTGAGCCCAACGCAACTTATCAAGACCACTACAAGATATAGTGATGTCTGTATCGTATAACGCACCATCTGCCACAAGTTGCACGACACCATCGTGTATGTACAAAAACATTGTTGTGTCGCCACCGTGAAACGGAACGATACAATAATCGTTCGGCAACGAAACAGTCGACACAAGTGTTGTGCCGTAAAACTTTTTCAGTCCACCCTGAACTTCTGGGATAAAGTTTTCAACGAACCGTGCGCCAAACTTGTAATCGTCAATATCAACACGACCGGCAAGGGCTGGTGATAGCTCGCCGGCGTTGAAACCTGTTGTTAAATTTGCTTTATATGATACCGCCAATGTAACGTAACCTCGCTTGTTGTGAGTCGCTACGCCCAGTCGGGTTTGCCTCCATCTGAATCAAGTCAAGCTTACGGGCGTCTTTCTTCTTGTCTTTATATAAACTGTTTAAGAACTGTATATCTGCATCCAGTCCTTGTACTTTTCCGGCGATTCTTTCTGCCAGCGCAATCGCAACAATATCACAGAACAACGAATGCCACTTCGTAATCGGAACTTCGTTACTGCAATACGCAAGCGTGTCCAATTTGCGACGCGTGTATAAATAATCAGATGTCAGAAAATAATTGTGTCCCCACTGATATTGGTTTGTGCGGTACACATAAAAATCGTCAAAGAAATACAACGACAACCGCGAGAAATCTTGCGGAAGATGATACGCAATATAGCCCTTGATTTCTGCTTCTGGATATGCTTCCAGGTCTACAGGAACAGCAGGGGCAAACTTACGAGCGAATACCCACTCGTATTTGTCGAGCTCTGCCCGAACACACTGTTTCAGGTTACGCTTGCAAATAATCGCAAGCGGATTCTGTTGGTCGTCGATGCTCTGAATACTCAGGGCCCCTCCGCACCAGTCAATCGCCATGTTGGCAATATCAGTCAGTGTCAGTGTGTTCGGCATCGCAGAACTCCGTTGTGTTATTTGATAGCACTAAAGTCTACCGTAGCAACACGCCATTCGTCCAAACGTGTGGACGCCAGCATCATCTTGGTGTTAACCTGATAAGCATCGTCCTTATCGTGACGGATACCAATCGTGGTGTTAACATCTTCCCAGATACCGGTCATAATTGGTTTGCCGCAGACAATAACAATCTTGTCTGTCAAGCCTGCACCAGTGAAGACATCATTGGACAGCAACACAAATGTGTAGCCCAAGAAGTCTTTGTATTCGCCAGTGCTCAGTGGTTGCATACCAGATGTGTTCCAGGTGATGTACTGGGTATCATCGCTCAACAAACGGCCGAACGAAGCTGGCATATAAACAACCGGGCGTTCCGAAGACAAGTCAACGTCTAAGCCTTCGAACAACAGTTTAACGTCTTTCAAGATAGACGACACTGTATCGCCAGAAGCAGCTGTGATTTGGTTCGCAGCCGGCAAAGAAACCGTGCTATACGGAGACACGATGTTAGCAGGTGCTCCACTTGTAACGTTGTTAATGCTGGTAATAGCATCACCAACAGCAGCCTTCAAGAAGAAGATATCTTTCTGACGGTTGAATTCACGGATTGTGGCATCACGATATGAAGACTTGATATCAACCAAGCGCAACAATTGTGATTCCAAATAGAACAAGTCTGTATGTTCTACGATTACAGGACGTGGCAACCAGCGAGTATCTGCTTGCTGTGCGTCAACGACTGTATTACGAATTGTGATAACATCTGTAACAATACGAGATGATACCTTGTTGATGTAATCAACGACCTGGATATCCATTCCAACGCAGCCCGTTTTAAATTCAGTAGAACGAGCAGTACGGGAATCACCCTGCTGGACAACCGGTTTAATCAAACCTGTGTATTGCTGGGCCAGTGTCGCTAATTCAAAAGCACTCATAGCCATTTTTGATTTCCCTTTGTTATTTGTTTGTTTAACTTTATCGCTCAAACATTTTACGCAGGTTGTGTGGTTGAGGGCCACGCCAGCAATGTCTTTTAATACAACGTCCAACCTAATTCCACCGGCTTCTCACACCAATGTTTTCGGTCGGGTTATGTTGCAGAAACGCGAATCTCACATTTCTTATATTTACATTATACATTTTTATTTTTGTAATGCAAGAAAAATCTCCGCACGAATGCGGAGACTAATTTTATTCCTCAACCTTTTCTGGTTTCGGTTTCTTTTCAGCCTTCGGCGCTTCCTTCGCCTGGGCCTTAGACGCCTTGCGTTCTGATGCACCAATATGCTTCAGTTCTTTTTCACGCCACAAAGACGCAAAGAATTCAAAGCCCTTGGCATTTTCTTCCTTGCTCCGTTGCCAAACTGTGTCGACAAAAATCTTCACGTTCGACTGGAATTCAGAAAAACGCAACGAACCGTTCTTGTTGAAATATACATCTCTATTAAATGTGTTCTTATTCATTTGCTGGTTCCCCTTCTGTTTCATATTCAACTTGGTCGGACAGCGAGTTGTTCAATTGTTCACACGCTTCTTCCAAGTATTCTTTAAGGTTGATTCCACCCAAGCTTTCGCGGGCTTCGTCGGCCTTAGCCTGTAATTCCGCAACATACTTGCGGTATTCCAAAAAGCGTTCCAGCGCTTCCTTGGCATCTTCTTCAAATTCGTAAATCGCATAGGAAGGAACCTTGTGCTTTGCTGTGTAATAATACAAATCACTGGATTCAATATTAACAAATGAACCATACACAATGTCTTTAATCAACACCGGTTCTGTCGAGTCAACATCAAAATAAAAAACCTTGGTGCCAATATCAAAAACTTTATATTCTTTCGCCATCATTAAACTCCTTTGTTCTTGCTTGAGGCAATAATACCATTCAATCTGTTCAGTTCGTTAATCGTCTTAACATCACCGGCCATAATTTTCTTCGCGGTTTCTGGGTCGTTGTACATTTCTTTGACCTTATACGTAGCCATTTCCGGCGTTTCACCACCGTTCTTACTTGCGTAATTGGTCAGGTTCAACGAACCATCTTCAGCCGCCTGCTTACCTAATAAATAGAATATCTTGGCAGCCTTGTCAACCCCGATTGTGTCACCCAATTTGTCCAACACATCGCCGTCCAAACCAAGTGAGTCCTTCAAATCAGCAACTGCCGTGCGCGCAACTTCCAAATTGCGGTCGAAGTCTGCACCCCATTCTTTCTTTAATGCTTCTTGCTGACTAGCCGCGGCTTTGTCGAGCTCGGCTTCGCGTGCGCTTTGGTCTTGCTGTTGATGTTCTGTGGAGTATTTATCAATGAAATCTGATAACGCTTTAGCCTGCTTAACAGACAATCCAAGCTTGTACATTTCTTCCCCAGCCGCTTTTGCAAAATCGTTATCTGCCAAACCGTAATCCTCCGCTTTATCCGGTCGACCCAACGCTTTCCAAACTTCTGAGTAATCTGCTTCTTCCCCGTCCTTTGCTTTCGGTATTCTAATAAGTTCATTCTTGTCCACCCCAGACATTTTTTCTATGTTTTGATAACTCTTGACCAGTTCGTTCGCATCTTTAAAATGCTTCGTCTGTATCAAGCCCTTGTATTCATCGGTCAAATTCAAACCATCGTACCAATTGGTTTCCGGTGTAGCTTCAGTCCCCGGTGTACCTTGTGTACCTTGTGTACCTTGTGCACCTGGCGTTCCTTCAATTACTTCTGCCATCTTCTATCCTTTATTTTGTTATTTTGCCAGCCAATTCTGACGCTAAAGGCGTGAACGGCTGAGGTTCTCTTTGTTCCTTTTCAGCTTTTACAGCTTCCAAGATATCTTCAACAACACGACGCCGGCCAATCTGTACCATTATCGAGTTGGTGTTTCTGGCCGAGTCAGACCCAGCCAATACATTCCGCGGCGCAATTGTATCAAACCACGCCTCGGCTTCGCGGACAGGACACGTGCGTAGCCAGTCGCGCAATAACGAGTTTTTTATTTCTATCATCTTCACTTTTCCTATTGTGCTGTACCGTTAGCAGCATCGGTTATATCTTTAATGCCGCTTCCAATACCGCCTGCGTTCTGTGCTAACATCGCCATCTCAGCTTCTTGTGTCTTCTGCGCCACAATCGTCTGCTTTTCATCTGGCGTGTTCAGCGTTTCGTACGGAACATTGAATATTTCCGCAAGAACTTGTTTGCAACGGTCGATATTCATTTCGGTATCCAGGCTCATCAGCGCACCTAAGTACTGCGCCATTGTCATAATACCGTTAGCAGAATCTATGCGCTGGCCCTTCAACATCGGGTTGTCCAGAGTTATATCAAAGTCCGTAGCTATACCCAAGTCGCGTATCTCTGGCGGGAACTCTGGCAACATGTGCATGTCGCCGTAATACTGCAATTCCAATTCAATCAATGGTATCAACACTTCACGAGCAATTCGGTCGCCGGTCGGTGCTACCATATTCGCCTTCTCGTTCGCCTTCAACATAGAGTCGGTCGCCGAACGCGATTGCGTTTCGTTCAACGATAAGAAGAAGTTCACAAACAACGCAACCTTAATCTTTTCTTGGTAATCCTTCTGCACGTATTCCGTGGTCGGGAAGTCTGGATACTGCAAGCGCTGTACCATTGGGCGCCCGTCGCCGTCAATACCGCCTTCAATTATATTGCCATTACCAGCAAAGTTGCCAGGGTTGATTACGTCTTCGCCAACCAAGAAGTCCAAGCGGGCCGCAGCGTCACCCAACTTCAAGATGTTGTAACTCAACGAGTTCAACGCTTTCATCGAAGGCATAATTTCCATAGCAGGCGAAAAACCATACGGGTCATCCGAAGACGGATACACATTGGAACGCCCACAAATGAAGCGCGATTTCTTTGTAACACTCTTCTTCAAAATGCAATGGTTCGTACGGTCAATCCACACGTTATCAAACTTGCCTGATTCCGTCAAAGATGGCTCAACAATACACAACAGTTCCATCTTTTCTTCTAACCAACGCGGGGTGTCCGCGTCTTTGTATTTGTCCGGCACGTAGTCCGGGAACAGCGTGCGCAAGTTGCGATATGTCATCTCAACCTTGCGATAGAACGTGTTGATAAACCCATCAGCGTCCTTATCAATGCAGAATTCCTTAATCGGCAACGCCTTGTAAATCACCGAGTGCGTGCGAATGTCCTTCGTCAATTCCAAAATACAATGACCGTACACAGCCAAAGAGATATACGCTTCCGATATCGCGCCGGTAAATCCAGACCGCGCCGAGTATCTCTTGCGATGCAGGAACTCAGATTGCTGGTCCAATATATACCCGTACTTTTGCTGTAACTGCGGGTCGAAAAATGTAAAGTTGTGCCAACGATACGCCATAGGGGTGAGCAAAGAATGCATAATGGCAGCGTGCGTTGGCAACAACAACTGGAACGTGTCGTCCGTCTTCGGTATCAATTGAGACAAATCACCGTTCGGACGAGTCGTGCGGAAGTACGCATTGCGCGGGTCCGCCAAAATAGCAAGCTCACTCCAAATACTTAAGTAATTCGTGCGCTTCAATTCTAATTGCTGTAACCGATAATCGTAATACGATATCGTGTTGCCCGGGTCGTTGTCCGGAATTCTTAAAGCATCTGGGTTCTGGCTCTGTTGCATATTAACCACCTATCATGTTGGATAAAGAATTTTTACGGAATATCGCAGTAGCGTCGCGGGGTTCACGCCCCAACAAAGTCGATAACATACCACGGCGATTCATTTCCTTTTCATAAGAAGCCATAAGCGGGCTCTCCGTCAAACGCGCCTTCATCGGGGGCACAGGCGGCAACGGATTGAACGTGCCAACACCACTCGGTGACATATTGCCCGTGGTGTTCGTAGATAATACGGCTTGCGTCGGCATACGAGCCGTAGCCGACGACCGCGAGGACGTGCCACCACCCAACAAAGAACTACCACGCATTAATGAGTTGCCACTAGATATATTGCTCGGCGCTTTAGGCGAAAACATATGACTCACAAGTTCCCCTTTTGGTTCAAACTTATACTAACATCTTACACTATTATATTAAATAATCAAGAAAAATTTCCACCAGTTAATCCAACCATTATGTTCGATTGGAAATTCGGGTTGCCACGAGCCATCTCTCTTGCACGCACGCTATCCATCAGCGTCTTCCTGCGCTCCAGTCTTATCCCTTTCTTGCGGGCATATTGCCCAGCATAGCAAATCGCCGATACAATGTCTTGGTCGAGTCTGTGCTTCGTTGCCCACTCCGTGAATTTCCCCAACTCACGCAAAGCACCTAAGCAATTGTTGTAATCGAAATGCACGTTGTTCAATAACCAGCGCGCGTGCTCCTCTTGCTCAACCCTCAGGGTCCTCTTCAACACAATAACTCGGAAACCAGCGTTGCTCATAAAGTCAATCGTCGTCATTCCCGTGTCGCGGTTCTTCATCTTCGCGTCAAACGGTAACACCACCGTGGTCACACCCGCAGCCTTCAGTACAGATATCCAATCGCCCATCGTCTTTGTGTTGGTGTATTGTATGGCTGATACATTCAAAGACTCCGTTAAAAATACAGCGGTCGTATAATCTCGCCCCCCACCGGAAGCCAAATCAAATACCGCCGTCTGCACCTTGGTTGCGGGGACCGAGGTCAGCCTCGCCGGCTGCGAAGCGAAAAGTTCTTGCAATTCATTATAGAATAACGCGTTCATGTTCGGTTTCCCTTCGTCGATGAACGAAAAGTCACACTCCATTTCACACAGCCAGGACTGGACCGCCTGTTGGTAAGTCGACCCGTTGGCCATCGCTTTCTTTATGAACCGCTCCTTTTCTTCTTCGGGGTTCAGATGATAACATTCTGTCAGAACTTTCGATTCATTGCAACCAATTTTTTTCACCAAATCAAATCCCGATTCCGGCTTCAGCGCCTCTTTGTACCCCTGATATAATTTGTAGTCGTCGTCGCTGCGTGCGGTCCCGCAAATAGCCAGCCACCCGCCTCGGTCCAATAAGCAGAAGTGCAATATGTCGTTCAGGATGTAGTCAGGTATCTGGCTTCTTTCATCAATTATGGCCCCGTCCAGATATCTACCACGGAACTTCTCCGCCGTTCTCGCCCCACCAAACCAGATGGTTGCGCCGTTCAGCAAGGTTAAGGCCCTCTCCTGCGGCTTCCAATCCTTTATATATGCCTCCGCTTGCCCCTGGCACATACCCAAGATGTTCGCTTCCGTCTGCTCAGCCAAAGGCGACAGGAACAAATATTGCGGCCGATACGCGTTGCTGTTGTACGCCCGCCTTATCGTCTCCGCACACAACGAATATGTCTTCCCCGCCCGCCGATGCGCTATAATATACGCGTTCTTCCAAGGCTTCGTATGTATCTCGTCCCAACAATCACGACTGCAATAATGAAATGGCTCAGGAAACTCTATCATCAATTCACCCCTATCCTATATATCGTATATAAATACCCTAACATCTATATATAGTAGTGTCAAGGATAAATTTTTAGGGCCAATTTGTCAAGTAAAACGGTATCACTTATGGCCAAAAATCCGTCAAGTAAAATTAAAATGTCAAGTCTTTTTTCGAAAAAGTGCTTTTTTGTCAATATTTGTCAACAACTAACGATACTATTTTACTTGACAAGATTTTGACTATTGGAATCGGACATAACCCGCGCCCGCCGAGGGTTTCACTGGGGGGGGATGCGCCCTGCTTTTTGGTATATTGTGAATCTGAATCACTTTTAATCGCATATGCTATAAAAATAAAAAAAAGTTTTTATATAAAATGTGCGTGGTGATTCATCATCACTTGACAACCGCCCGATTTACAAAAAGCACTATATCTTGATTCACTATATCTTGATAAAATATTAAAAAAAAATCAAAAAAATACTTGACATCAGAAAACTACTTGATATAATTTTATCAAGATTCACAAGGTAGTGAATCACTAACAAGAAAAACAATAAGGGTATAAAACTATGAAAGAAAATAACTTTACACCGTATCAATACGACAGTGTTGAATACACCGCACTGAATACAGATTTAATCAGTAAATATATCAAGATTGTGAATAACACAATCGGGGTATATATTAAGGGACAAGACAACCCGTATATTATACTTGATAAAGATAATAGCACTATTGTATTCAATAGTGATATTAACAGGGCGAATCTTGGCACAAAAGCCGAGGCAACCCGAATAAAAATCTGTGCTTTATTGAATACCGCATATGATTTATTTGTAAATAAATCGGGTTGGCAATATAAAAGTGATTCACTTGGCAATATTGATATTGACGAATCGGCACTTGACAACAGAAAAGTCAAGTTTAATATTGCGGATTTAATCACACCAACACAAGCCGAATAACACAAGCCCTGAATAAATCAGGGCTTTTTTCTTGACATCAGAAAAGCACTTGACAACACCCGCCCGAATAAATCGGGCTTTTTTATACCCCGCCCCGCCCGCCCCCGAATAAAAAAACTTGATTTATTTATAAAAAAATACTTGACAACCCCCGAATACCTGCTATTATACCACTATAAACAAGGGCGGACAACCGCCAGCGGACAGAGAAAGGCTTAAAAATGAAAGATTCATTTGATATAGCAAGTGATTTAATTGAGAATGCTATTCAAGAGCATAATCAAGAAATCGCAAATGAAACAATCAAACAATATCACAAAGAAAATGATAAATACCACAAGAAAGGTTCAAATGCTTTATATACACCCGAGCGCATTTGTAAGTTATCACCAAATTATGATAACAACAAGCAAATCAAAACTTGGATGAAACAAGCAAAACAGGCGGAAGAAATGCGCCAGTTGAAGTTTGTTGAAAAGAATGCGCACACGAAGTTCGTGCTTGATTATATATTCGGAGTTAAGAAATGATGAAAACAATCGGTGAATTAGTAAATGAATTTATAGAACAATTAAAAAAAGAAAGGAATGAACGAAACAATCAGTTCGGGCTGGACAAAATGTTAAATCCACAAAACAAATAAAAATCCCAGCCCACCATTTATGAGCGGTTCGTCTAAATGTAGGACATTCGGTCTTCCCCCGAAAGATGTTGGTATCAAATCCAGCCCCGCTTGCCATTTTATTTAACATTGGAATTGAATAGTGGTTCCAATATTAAATGAAAGGAAAAAACAATGAAAGATATATTATTCTGGTATGTATTGATTGGCGGAATCGTGTGGGCATACGATGCAATCACGATTTACGACAAGTTCTATTTCAACGCAATCCGAGCATTGTTGTTTGGCTTGATTGACGGTATCATTTGGCCAATACGCATTGGTTGGGATATCATTGCTTACGCAATATATTACATAAAAGAATGGACAAGAAAATAGACAGAGAAAGGAGCATTTAATTATACACACAAATACGAAGATGCCGGTCCGATGAACGGAAAAAGCATTGGGAACCAGAACATTCGGGAAACTGCGCTCTGGATATGTGAGTCGCGAAAACATTATGCGTTTGACGAAATGCAGGTATTGCTAGTAGGACAATAGAATCTAAGGACACAAGAATGTAAAACATCATACCTATTGGCCAAAGATGAAGGTGGCTGGATTTGTGTGTATAGTTAAATGCTTTAAGAAAGGAAAACAAAATGCTTGATGATGCTGGAAAAATTGTTGAGAACTTAAAAGGTGTTCTTGACATTTCTATATGTTGTTTGGAACATAAAAAACAACACTACATTGAACGCGGATTCATTAAATATTGGGCGCAAATCAGACCAACAGATGTTAGACCATATGCGTGGAAAACACCAGCGCAAATAACAGATGAAACACGGGATGATTTTCTTGAAAAACTTAAAAAGTTTTATAAATACGCATCTGAAGAAAGATTCATTAAATATGTTGAACTTAGATGCCACATTAAAGGCGCAGATGGTCTTCCATACGAAGATGCGGAATTAGCAGAATTACGCAAACTATGGGATTTTTTGTATAATGCCGACCAATTTAGATTGGTCGTATCATATGATGATAAGGCAAGAACTATTGACGACGCCATTGAAGAAAGACATGGTTATAAACCTGAAATGAACGGAAAGGAAATAGAATCGCAATATCATTGGGGTATATCATCCGAGTTTTGTTGGCAAGGGGTAATTCCACTTGTAAAGCATTTTTACAATTTTGCGAAACCGCAGTTCAATGTTAATTATTATTTTGAACCACATGATAATCCAAACAATTTTGGCTGGCGTAAAAGAAAAGTAAAAGACATTGTAAGATTCGCAAAGCGCAAATATGGTGTTAAAACAATAAGCGAATTAAAGAAAATAGCATTGATTGGCACAGACAATATATGGGGTGAAATTACATTAGGTCAGAACTCAGCATTTTTAATCGGAGATGCGAAAAATATTTGGGGTGATATTTCCGACATAAATGGAGCCATTCATCCGAATTTGCGCGGCGATGTATCTGGCTTGAAAGGTTGTATAACAAACCTATACGGAGATGCTACTGGTGTTAAACTAATACTAAATGAAATTCTTAGAGAGCCAACAAGCATTCAATCGTTGGTTGAAGATGCTTATTGTATTAATGGCTTTAAGTTGTTATCAAATGAAGATAACAAAACACTAATGAAAGTTTGGAATTGTTTGGCGCATCATACGATTGGTCTGAAAGAATCAGAACGCAAAATGCTAGATTCGCCAGTAAAGAAAAAGCCACCATTTACAATTGATAAATGGGGAAGACATTACTACAAATCAGACAAACCAAATCGTGTGATAGTTGTTAGCATCAATCCAGCGGACATTATGTTCGCCAAAGATGTTAATAACTGTTCAACCTGCTTTTGTTTGAATTCGGGAAATTCAAGATGGGAATTAGGAATGCGGTGTTTAATCGCGCTTGATTCTGTGAATCCGACATTTGGTGTAGCATTTGAAATCAATAAAGATTCCATTAAAAAGATGAATCAGTTTAATGGAATAAAATTCAAATGGTATGAGCCAGAAAGAGCAGAGTTTTTCCAATATAATGGTGAAGGCATAAAACCGTTTTACCGTTATTCTGGTCTGTGGAATGGTGTTAAAAATAAATTGTCGTTTTTAGATAATAATGACGGCATAGAGCCAATACATGGACACGATGGTTTTAACAAAGGACACAGCAGACAAAAGACTTTAGCATATCTAGAAACGTTCATTAAAGACGGGTATAGATGGTATCGCGGGGACAATAAAGATTTTCCATTGGTAAATAATTACCACGACTTTACAGAAGAAGATGTAAAGGACAAAGGATGGGAATCAGATATTGAAAACGCAAAGAAAAAAGAACAGGAACTGTTAGCATATTTGAAACAGGTTAAAGGGGAATAAAATGGCACTGAAATACAATGGTGTTGATGGCGGAGATGGTGGAGTCAGATGGTATAATCCAGAAACCGGAAATGTGATTCGCAAAGAATTGTCCGAATATGAATTAGACCATAGTGTAGGGGAAATAGAGTTTTCGCGAATGATTATTAAATCACGCAAGCGAGTAATGACTTTACATCCAGACCACAAAGAATCGCCAGAAACCAAGGGCGCATTTTGGGTCAACGGCATTTGCTCGGACAAGGATTTAAGAATCACATTTGCCACAGGAATGAAAGATAGAATTGTAATAAGTAAAAATCTTGTTGATTTTCTATTTTGTTCCACAGACCAGTCATTTACATCTTGTTTTAGATTGGACAATGATACCTATGACAGATTGGAAATGTTCAATGGTGTTGAAGGGTTTTTCATATCCTATATAACACAGGAAAATGTAGATTATAAATATCACGATACGGTATATAACCATCCGAAAATGATGGGTCGCGCTTGGTTATTTAGAAGCGATGATGGCCAGCATTATACTGTTGGCAGACCGTATGGTAAGAGCGGGTATGAATTGCGAGATGCGTTGCGTCGTTGGTTGCCAAATGGAACCGAGATAGGTTGGAAACTTAACGACCAACAGAAAAACATACAAAGATTGGAATATGATAATTTCTGTTGTGGCAAAACCATACATGATAAGTATGACAAAACGTTCAACAGCAAGAAATTATACGAAGATGAAGACACGATTTTAGTAAAGGTAAAATAAAATGAAAACACTAGCCGCATTATATATGCAGCCGTCGCATGACCCGAAGGACATTGCTAGTATTCGTAAAATCATACAGGATTTTATTGAACCACTAGGGTATGTATTCGAGGTTGATGAAAGCGGGAACATGTTCTGCTACCATCCAGAATCGAAATGCAGAAACCTTCTGTGTTCGCATATGGATATGGTAAAAACTGGAAAGCCAGTTGATAGAATTGTTCATTTTGACGGACTTGTATTCGGTATTGATAAGAATAACGAATTAACATCTTGTGGTGCCGACGACAAGAACGGCATTTGGCTGTGCTTACAAGCGGCGAAGCATTCTGGTGTGTTGCCAGCGATGCTATTTGTTGCGCATGAAGAAGGTGCGCCGCATTCTATCGACGATTGGTTAGACGTTGATGAGAACAAGGCATTGTTAAACACATTTGATAATTGTTTGGTTCTTGACAGGGCAAACAATCAAGAGATTATATATGCTGGTTCATATAAGCAATATTCGCACGCGCTTGCGTGTCAATGGAAGGCGGTGAATCCAGATTGGCATTTTGCTAAGGGTATAATGTGTGATGCCGACAGGTTGATTGAACATATACCCTGCATTAATCTGTCCATTGGGTATTACAATGGACACCAAGTGTCTGAATATTCAGACTTAAATGAATTGTTGGAAACCAAACGAGCATTGTTTAAGTTTTTAACATCTAAAAAACAAGACAAGATAAACTGGAATGTAATTAAAGAATTTGAGAAAACAAAGGAAACGAAGAAATGGTAGATATGATTGAAAAGTTTAACAATGCATTTGACCGAAGTGATTTTCAGGACTATTGCTTTTATAAGCAACAGGCTGGGAACATCTTTACTAAAAAGATAGGCAAATACATTAATACAAAAACGAATGAGGTTGAGACCATTTGGTTTACGAATGACCCAGAGAAAATGATTGGTTGTGGATTCACGATTAAATCATCTTATTCGCCAGATAGTAAATCATTTAAATATCTGCCGTCATTTGTTTTACAAGATTATATCGGAATGATATATATTAAAACGGAAAACACCATCAAGAAAGATATAAATGGTATTGAGTTTGAGGCACCAGAATATAAGGCAAGAGCATTTGTAATGATACATCCGAAAACTGGATATATCTTATACAAGATGCCGACTTATTGTTCCGAAAACGAATACTATTACGCATTTGATTCAATAAAAGAAGTTGGATTCGGGTGTATAAAATCATATACGAAAGCACCAGAGATTCATCTTGATGTGTTGGCGATATGCTTAATAGATTCGGAGCGGGTGGCATTCGAAATGCCGAAGGCACACTACGCACTGTGCGCAATAGCATATCCTTGTAAAGAATATGTAGATAACAGATTTAATAAAGGGTATTGGAAATGATAATATACTCACAAAATGGAACCAAGCCAGCGCAAGAAGCATTCAATAAGATTCTGTTGGCGAAAAAGTTTGCGATTACATTTATCAAAGATAAAAAGTATGTAATCAAGCGCGAACCGACGGAAGAATATTTGAATGAAGTATTCAAACAAGGCTTGCCATATTGTATTTCAGATGACGCAAAGACGGCAACGAAAAGTCGTGCGGCATTTTGGAATCCAAAGGTTATTTCGCGTGCCACAAATGGTGATTGGGTTGTATTCGGTGATTACAAAATGGAACCACTTGGGTCATACGAAAAGATGGATAATCTAGATGTATGGTATTCTGATTTCAAATACAAAGATGAACCGAAGAGGGGAACACCATTGCTTGGTTATAAATCGAATGTTAATAATCGTGGAATATATTTGCCACAGATTTTAACATTGTTTAGCAAAAAGTTTACTCTTGCGTATGGTGAGTTCGATGTTGATAAAAAGAGATGGTTAAAAACTGTAACGAAAGAAATAGCGAGACCATTTTATTATGAGAACTGCTTGTTCATTGGAAAGAGTGGTGGCTGGTGTATCGATGAAAACCTAATTGATGTAGACTACGGTGAAATGCTCGGTGGTCAAATATCAAAGAAACAAATGGGGCGCATTGAATCCTATTGCTACAAATACATACAGCAAGAAAAGATAGATGCTGCTAAGCAGACTGGTTCGTTTTCATACGACGATAAAGAGTATTACGAGTGTGAAATGCAGGCGGTATTTATAATACTGTATGCCTGTAAAATATTACAGGACAGGGACAAGGCACTAACAAGAAAGAATGTTGAAATGATATTAGACCAGATTAAAACGAATTCAACATATGCTAGCAAGTATCATTGTTTGGTCGAGGATTATTTCATGTATCATATGGACAAACTGTGTGAGTCTGGATACATATTAGACGCGGTGTTGGATGAGTTAGTATAACCGAAACGCACAGAGATGTGCGTCGCATACGATTGAGCAACGTGTGCCCGATGATGGTAATGCTCGCTAACTAAAAACAAAAAGGAAACATCGATGTTAGATATGAAGAATGTAGAAAAAGTGTTGGCTTGTAAAATCATAGACCGGCCTGGTCGTTACATTGCAGACGACATTGTGTCGTATAAATGTAAAGGCGACGTGGCAAAAGAAGACATCTTTGCTGTTTGGTATAAGGGTCATTTGGTTTGTGTTGAAGTTGTTGATATCATACCTGCGTGGGCATATTCAGAATCTCGCAAAGGTTTGGGTGACATAGATACAATGTCATATGTTATCTCCAAGGTTGATATCAAGAAACACTCCATTGAAAAATTGGCTCGCTCCAAGATTCGTGATTTGCGTGCGGCAATGAAAGAACGCCGTGCCAAAGCATTGGACGCCAAAGATATGGATGACTTCATCAAATCGTTAAAGAAAGATGACGCAAAAGATTTCAACGAAGCCTTGGCTTACATCGCAGAGTTGGAAGCAAATCCAGATGCAGTCGAAGATTGCGAATGGTAATTAATGGACCGGGCATAGTCCCGGTCAACATATAATAATACAATTAAAAGGATATAAAATGTTTGTAGATTGGTATAAGAATCCCAACAATGGTCGTTATATTGGTGTGGTGTGTATACAGAATAAACACTATTATGCATCCGGCGAAACATTGGCAAGGCTGAATCATAATATTAAACAGAATTTGTGGAAGGCTGGCATCTCTTCCAAGTGGGTAAGATTGAGTCCGAATGAATCAAAGGATGGTATTGATTTGACTTGGGCTGACCCTAAGTTCATCACAAAGCAAGTAGTTAGCACCAATGATGATTACAAACGGACAGCGATTTCTAGAAAGAATGCTGGACTCGTGTTGGCAAACACTGTTCTCGCAGATGATGATTTGCGACCAGCACCAAAAGCAATAGCCAGAAAGCGTCCGTCATCATACACCCAAGATGATACGTTTGTCGTTCGTGATAATGGCGACACGATTGATGTATACAAGGTTAAGAAAGTAGCATCTTATAAGAAGTTCGATGGAGACTTCCAGATAACTACAAATGCCTAATACATTATAACCCTCGGGTTTTAGGGGGTCGGGGTCTATAACCGCCCCCCGTTATATTCAATTATTTATTACTATAAAGCACTATTTATTTATTATTATACCCCCCACTTTATAAAAATAAATCACTATATACAACAAATTAAAAATATTTATAACCGCCGCTTGACAAGTGCGATTTTTAATATAATATCATAACTATATCACAGACGACAGGCAAGATAGAAAGGAGAATGCTGTGCAGTATGTTAGAGTAAATGCCAACGATAAGAGTCGCGGACGCGATACGTTCTCATACGAAAAGGCATATGATATTGTTAGCAATGGCGGAACCGTTGGTTTTATACTTGAAGATAATATGTATCTGCTGGACTTGGACGCACAAGATGAAGGCGGAAAATATGTTGCCGACTATATCATAAAAAACTATCCTGATATTATAGCATTCAAAACACCGAAGGCTGGTGGCTATCATTTCTTGTTTAGGTCGCCAGTTAAAATCAAAGCAGGGGTCGGGTTCACATCTATATTTGGATACCCAATTGATATCAAGCGAGCATCCGGCCATGCAATTCTGCCAGACAATTTCCCAGGCAGAGAATATGTAAACGGCTGTGTCGATATACAATCGTTTGACTTGGCAATGAAAGATTACTCGGTGTTTATCACACCACAAGAATTGCGATTGCTGATACCATACAGCAAGGACGTGCGAGATGTTATTGACTTGGCACACCTGCAACAGGGCGAACGCAATGATTCTATATTTAGATGGCTCGCGAGATGGGGTAGGTTTCGTGGGGCAACCGAGTTGGAAAGATATGCCGCAGTCATATCCAAGATTGCTGACTTTCCATTAAAAGAAATTATGAATTCAATTAAGAGCATCGACCGATATATACAGGAAGATGAAGAACGAATCGAAGAAGAAGAAATAGAGGGGAACATCGTGGGCAAAGACTTACTTGATTTATCCGTTAATGTAATGGACTACATCGCAAGGTCAAATATAATACAGTATGATATTTGCACCGGTCTGTATCATACAACCTTGCGCTTGGCACACAAGGATATGCTGTCGCAGTTGGAGATGTGGAATTACTTTCGCATCTATTTCAAAGACCGCGCAAGATATTGGTTCAGAAATAAAGATGGCGAAACCAAATTAAAGCCAGTGTCAGATGTAGATTTGCGGTCAATCTTTGACTTCGTATCACAGCATTGCCAATTTAATTCGCGCCTCAATGTGTATAACGAGATACCAGAGTGGGACGGCGAGATGAGAATTGACATGTTCTTGAAGCTATACTTTGATTGCGATGCGCCGTCGCAGTTCTTCTTGCTGTTGATGACAGCCATTGTTGGCAAGTTGAAAGAGCCAGACAAATGCTATTGTCCGTTCTTCTTTGACCTGTGCGGGAATAAAGGAACAGGAAAAACATTGTTGTTCCGCAGATTGTTAGGCGAAAGATTCTTTACCACAATCATTCCAAGCCAGCGCGAAGATGACGTGTGCACAAATATATATTCCAAGAACGCGGTCATTGCGCTGGACGATGAATGCCTGCTAACACAAGGCAAGGGGTTCTCGGTGTGGTCGGAAGATAAGCTGAAAGCATTTGTAACCCTGTCGGAAGATGTGTTTGCCCGCAAGTTCCAGAATGTGGAATACCACCCACGTGGATTTATATTGTGCCGAACATCTAACTTTGTTAAGTCGGCAACGGATACGGATGAACGCCGCCAGATAATCTTTGAATCCAAGTTGCCACCACGCGAATGCAGAATACTTGACCTGCCACCAGAGTTCTGGCAACAAATGCTGGCCGAAGCCAAGGTGTATTACGAGATGCACGGAATCTATAAGTTGACCGAGAAGGATTGGGAAATGATTGCGAACCAGCAGGCTGAATACATCGACACAGAAAATATATTCACCGCCGAAATCAACGAGTTCCTGCACGATACATTCGTGGAAATCAATAAGGAAAGCGGCAAGTATTATATCACATTGTATAGAGACGGGAAGACTTACATCACAACGTGGGAACAATATACGAAATGGAAACTGGATAAGCACCCGTATCAGAATCCAATGAGCGGAGCCTTGTTCTGGAAGAACATACGAACCGTATCTCAAAAGAGTGGATGCGTGGAGCAATCATCCAAGCGCACCCGCATTGCTGGCAGTGCGCCAACCCTTGTGGCAATACTTCACCCAGATGTATTCAACAGGGATGAACGTGGCGTGCGATTAGTTCGTGAAAATTACCAAGCACAAGTGGACAATTACCCAGATGTGCCAGACGACTTGGAGTACTAAGATGAATATAACATCAGCTTTCTTTGTATTGTTGCGAGATGAATATACGCCAGACGTTATACAACACAACAAAGATGTGATAAACACATTCACGGACTTCGTTGTTATCGATGAGCGTAACGACGTTGCACGTGGCATATTGCCTGCAGAAAAAGCAATCGACAAGATGATTGCCGAATTAAAAGAAGGGTATGTTAAACCAGCAGACGCACCGGCAAAGATAGAAGTAAAGGAAGTGAAATGACATTCGATGGATTGATTAGAGAAATGCTTCGCTTCGTAGATGACGAAGGTGCCAAGCGTGATATTCTGTCGCACAAGTATGGTGTTGGTGGAATACACTGGTGCTGTGGCTCTGGCATTTACAGAAACGTTGTCGATATAGATGCCAAGAGTTTCTACCCGCACATACTGTTGAACTGGCATTTGCTACCGGATTGGATAGACGAAGGTAAGTATAAAGAATTGTTGGACAGAAGAATGGCAGGCGACAAAGACGAACGATTGAAGATGGCGCTGAACGTGCCAACCGGTAAACTTAGGACGCAGGCTTCATCTCCTCTGGACAAGGAACGCGGATTGGCAATGTGTATGATGGGACAGATACTGATTACAATCTTGCGTGAGAAGCTGGAACATCAGAACTATAAAACAATCCAGGTCAACACCGATGGTATTATGGTTACAAGATACCAGCGCAACGAAGGACTAATGGACGCAGTGCGTGCGTGGCAAATGATTTCGAATATACCTGTTTCAATCAAGGACATAGAAATGTTGGAACAGAAAGATGTTAACAACTACAAAGCTGTTTATGTCGACGGCTCTGTGAAATTAAAGGGGGCAAAATATATTGTAAATAAAAAATAAAATTAGTGCTTGACAAGCCAAAAATATATAGTATAACTAGCGATGACGGCGGTGCTTTTCGGGGGACTTTCTTTCCTTTCCAAGCATTCTCTCTGTTGAACTCGAAGGCACCGCCACCAAAACAAAAACGAAGGATTGAAAGATGAACGAAAACGAACAAATAAATTACAACGCAGAAACCCACGAATACACAATGGGCAAAGACAGAGTGCCATCCGTAACAGAATTAGCAGGCAAGTTTGCCAAGATAAAAACAGATTGGCTTGAAGCCCATCCGGAATATGCCGCGCGCGGAACATTGGTTCACGCAGAGTTGGCAGAATATTATTCGGGCAATATTACCAAAGACCAATTAAAGTGGGACAAGTCAAAAGAAATATGCGAACACCTTGAACCACACAAAGATATGAAAGTCGAAACAATCGTGTATAATTCAGAACACGGTTATGCTGGAACGGCAGATATTATCTGCATGAAAGGCGCAACAGTTTACTATGTTGTGGACTTCAAGACAGGTGTAACGCGCAAGAGATTATACGAACAATGCCAGTTGTCGCTTTACTTATTGGCGTTGCAATCAATGGGATACAACACAGATGACGCACAGTTGTTGGTTGTTGCACCCGATGGTATAACAAAGTATCCAGCATTGTCATGGGATAGAATGGTACAATTAGATGAGGGTGACCTTGAGCTGGAAGATGAAGATTCTTTGAAGGTTATGCGATTGACCGAACGGCTTAAGATGCTGAAGGCGTTTGAAGATGAAGCCGCGCAGGTTGAGGCAGAACTTAAAGAACTGTTGTCGGCAAAATTCGAAGAGAAGGATGCGACAACATTTGTGTGTAACGACATCAAGTTTATATACACGAAAGCCGGAACACGCAAGTCTGTTGATACATTGGCTTTGAAGAAAGCAGGATTGTATGAACAGTATGTCAAAGAAACACCGGTGGCTGCATCGGTAAGAATAACAAAAAGGAATTAGAAGATGGAAGATGATAAGATGACAGAGTTCCAAATAGGAAACATCAAAGCACGCAGACGGTTGTGTGAGATTACAAGGATGGGTATTACGGCAACCAAGAATGCCAAGAACCCGTTCTATAAATCTAAATACGCACCGCTGGATGTGGTGGTTGATGTCTTAAAAGAACCACTCGATAAGGCTGGGTTGTCGTATTACTTTTATACAACAACAAGCTACATCGGAATTGAAGTGGTTGATTTAGAAACAGGGGAAGATGTCTTGGGGTCTTTGTTTCCGTTAGGGAACATACAAACGCCACAAGATATGGGCAAGGCGATATCGTATGCGAAACGATACCTGCTGAAGACCGTGTTCAATGTTGTCGAGCAAGACGAAGACGATGACGGCAACGAGGCAAGCGGGATTGTGGCTGAGGCTAAAGCTGCCAATGCCAGTAAGAAACCAACAGTGTTGGATAAACCAGAAAAGAAATTAGCGCAAGACGATTTCTTTTAATGAGTTTGTTTGTGCGAGCAAACAATAAACCGTGGCGCAAGCCACACTAACATAACAAAAAGGAAAACAAAATGGAAGAAAATAAAGCAAGCAGAATAGGGTTCATTAACAAGTCGGAAGATGGTTCCATGTGGGGCAATCTGACCTGGGATGAAGGACGCTATTTGATTCGGAACATTCACAAAGAAGACGACGGTTCTCGCGTTGGGAACATTCAAGTCGAAACCGGCAAGACCTATCTGAACAAAGCCGGCAAGGAATGCAAGGAATATAAAAAGATTGGAGCTTTGAAGTTTACAAAGGACGGCGGTGAATTGGCAATCCAAGTTCACCCAGCCAAGCCGGTAGAGAAAGCAAGCTTCATTGTTTCGTTGCACAACAACGACAAGGGCGAATATCTGATGCTGTCGTTTGAAGAACCAAACCCGTACTTACAATACTTGGGTGCTGATGTTCACGACGATGTACCAACGGCAGAACCAGACGAATTGCCTGACTTCTAAGGTGTGGCGCGATGACGATATCGGAAGCATTCGATGAATACATCAAAGACCAAGGCGGGGATTCATATCTCCGTGCTTGGTTGCGCCAGAAATTACAGGAACGTCCAGAACTATTGGATGAACTGTTAGTGGAAAAGTTGAAGAAAGAAATTCAACAAGATGTAAAAGCGGTTGGTGCAAAGGGAAAGAATGCACCGCCAAAGATTGACGCTGGGTAGAGTACAGGAACTCGCCTGCCTCATAAGCACGGAACACGTGGGTTCGAATCCCACCCCAGCAACCAATGCGAGATGCGGAATAGGGCCAAAGATGACGCCACTACTGCACTAGTGGTCACGGATTCCCACCCGTGGCATCTCGCGCCAACATTGGCCTGTAGCTCAATTGGCAGAGCCATCGGCTGTTAACCGATAGGTTGTCCGTTCGAACCGGACCAGGCCAGCCAACATATTAGGAGATAGAAATGATAACTGATAAACTCTTTTATACTTGGAAGTATGGGTTTTGTTATTCACACATACGCAATCACAAGTGGGCATTTGATGTCAGCGGAAGAATCGACACATTTAAATTCGGTGCTGACTTGTGGTTCAACAAACAAGGACTACAAGACTTGTCTATATTCGTTGGGTTCTTTACAATAGGTTGGACGAGATGCGCATAGAGTTATACTTGTTCAACAACCAAGTCTTTGATTTGATAATAACAAAAGACGAAAAGAAACAGCCGATTGGTTTCGAAAGGAAGAAGAATGATTGAAACAAATGTTATTGTTAATACAGACTGCTTTGATTATATGGCACTGATGCCCGACAAGTGCGTTGACTTCGTGCTTACCGATGTGCCCTACAATGAGGTGTCTGGATTTAACGAGGGCGGGTATCAAAAGTTAAATAGAGATGCGGCAGACAAAGACGCTGACGGTTCCGATTTTGATATCGAAAGATACGTTAACGAGTGCTTTCGCATTTGCAAGGGCAACATCATTATCTTCTGTGGTATCGAACAGATATCTAGAATCAAGGTGCAGATGCGAGAACACAAAGCACAAATGATTCGCCTGCTCACTTGGGAAAAACCAAACGTGTCGCCAATGAACGGCCAATGGTTCTTCCTTAATACAGTTGAACACGCGGTCGGGTGCAGACAGGAAGGCGCATACTTCGGCGGGCACTGCGAACACTGCGTTATTGAGCACCCAACACATCCACTAGATTGGCACCCAACTGCAAAGCCAGTGCCGATGCTGGCAAGGCTGATAGAGATGTGCTGTCCGCCAGACGGCATAGTATTCGATGGCACAGCAGGTTCCTGCACGACAGCTGTTGCCGCCAAGAGAACCAACCGCAAATACATTTGTCTTGAAAAGAATACAGAGTTCTATAACAAGGCAAAAGAATATTGGAACAACGAATTGGCACAGGAGTATATGTTCTAATGGTAAACTATATCACACCCGAATACAATTACGAATGTATGCACGAACAGCACAGAGCAATTCTGCTCGGTGTTAAAACTATAACCAAAGAAGGAATGACCGATGAACAACTGCACTACTATCGCGGTATTGATGTGTGTTCCACTTACCAGCACACAGCAGACAAATATATTTTGCTCGTATTATTGGGGGACAAGGGGATACCATTTGCCCTAATACAGGATTACGATGAACCAAGGTTGCAGTTCTATAAAGAACACAAGAACACAATGTTTTATATAGATGTAATACACAAACAAACACCACTAATAACAAAAAGGAAACAGAATGAAACGAATAATAATACCACTACTGGCACTAGCCGCTTGTTCTAGAACCACACCAATAGATGAACAGCACGCGGCCATCGTTACACAACTAGACGCGCTCGAATCATCCTTGGCACCAGAGTGCAAAACACAGGGAATCACATCACAGATTGACGCAATAAGAATACAGGTTGAAACCGAAGTATCTGTGTGCCATGCATCTGTTGCGGAAGAACGCGCAGAAAAGAACCAGGCATACTTAATGTTTTCTATTGTGTCAATCCTGTTGGTTCTTTTGGGAATAAAATATCTTAAAAAATAATGGAGCGCACGATGAAGTTAAGACCTTATCAAGAACAGGCGGTCAACGCTGTGCGTGAAAAATTAAGCCACGACAGGTGTGCGCTTGTTGCAACCTGTGTTGGTAGCGGGAAGAGTTTAATTATCGCTGAGACCGCAAAAGAATTCAAACGAGCAGTAATTGTCCAGCCAGCGCAGGAACTTGTGTTGCAGAACTATCGCAAGTTGGTGGACTCTGGATTGGATTGCACAATGATAGACGGTGCGCACAAGGGCGATTGGAATGCTGACTACATATTCACAACACCACAAACGTTATCAAGAAACATGGACAAACTAGCGGAGCCAGATGTCGTGTTCGCAGACGAGGTGCAATACGGTTATATCGGTAAGATGTGGAACACAATACGCGGCAAGTGGAACCATTGTAAGTTGGTCGGGCTTACTGCCACGCCAAGATATTACAAGCAAAGCGTGGTGTATTCGGCGGGCTGGATGTGGTCTGTAACAACCTGCTGTTCAATAGCGGAAGACATCTTCGGGACACCGGTTATAGATATAGATAGAGAAACCCTACGCAAGATGGGCTACGGACGCGACATCAAAATGGTCGAGGTGCGTAACATACCACGCGTCAATGATTCACACGTGCAGAACCTGTCTATGTATTTTGACTTGGTTAATAAACACTTGGTTGAATTGTTTGCCCTGCTTAAATCTATACCGAACGCACTTATCTATTGCGACAGTATAGCCCATGCAGAGTTGTTAAATCGGCAGACACACAACAAGGTGCGCCTGCTGTTCGGCACTACACCAAAGAAAGAACGCGCCAAACTAATTGAGGATTTCTTGAACGGCGAAGTTAAATATATCGCAACAGTTGGTTGTGGGAAAGTTGGGCTTGACTTGCCGAATCTGTCAAGTATAATTATACTAACAAACGTGAGCAACCCAGACCTGTTGGAACAAATGGTCGGACGATTGAATCGCGGAACCTGCGACAAGACTTGTTATTACAACTCTAACATAAACACAAGCAAGCCAATTGTCGGGGAATCAAACTGGGTTAGAGTAAAGAAATTAGGGGGAAACAAATGACAAAATCACTGACACCAAGAGAACGCAACGAACGGTGGGCAAACAATAACACAAAGCTTAAAGAGATTCTCGAAATGAATGTTGGTCAAGATAAACTCTTGGACGAAAATGAGGTACACAAGAAAACGCTTACAATAGTGGAACGCTTCGCATTTCCAGACAGAATATACAAACACAAACGCATGGAACGCGGAAGCTCTATGTATTACGTAAGGCGAGTTGCTTAATGAAACACAAAGAGGCTGACCTTCAAAAACAAATCGTAGCCCTACTACGACGCAATGATATACCAGTCTTTGCTGTCCGCAACGAACGCAACGAGGGTATGGCAGACGCAATTCGTAGCCAGCAAATGGGTAGGGTTAAGGGCGCACCGGATTTAATCGCCGGCAAAGATGGTAAGTCCTATTGGCTTGAATTAAAAACCGACAAGGGCAAACAATCGCCGGAGCAGAAATGCTTTGAAGAGTTGGCACCGCAGTTCGGGGCAACCTATTTAATTGTTAGAAGCACAAACGACATAAAGGAATTGTTAAATGAAGAAGGAAGAAATAGAAATTATGGATTGCAAGAGATGTAACATCGCACCAAAGGTTGTAAACATCGACGGACTATATTACACCTACTGCCCAAAGTGTAAGCACCACGGTATGTATAATTGTTGCGGGCGCACCAGAGAGTCATCAATAGAACAGTGGAACACCAACAATAGAGCGATTAATATATATAATCGGTATCAACAAAAACCACGCTACGATGAAGAAATAGCAAAGCTTGACAAGAAGGAATTGCCGCACATTATAATACCACGGTATTAGGCGCGGAAGATTCTGTTGTATTTAACGGGCATTGTGTCAAGGTGGCACCAGCCGCCGTGCAACCCACCAGTGTCAATTGGGCTTTCCATTCGGAGGCCCAGTTCTTTTAGCAAATCTTTGTGTGCCATTAAGAATTGTTTTAATTCGCCGCGCGGGTCTTTAATATCAATGGCCCTGCCGAGCATGTGTGCACTGCGCGTAGCACCGCCAGCCGCAGCGTTTTGTTTCTTATCACGATACACGCTTGAAGCCCACATCGGCTGATGGAATTTTATTGCGTTCACACGGGCAATTAAATCCTTGAGGTTGGTTATAACATCTTCCGGCGTGTCTTCAACCAGATGATTGTTTACCATTAAAACTTCTTTTAATGTGAATTTCATTTTACGTGCCCGTATTTCTTTTTAAGCAATTCTTGGTACAGTATCCACTCTTCGTATGTCAACGAACCCTTGTCTGAATTGCAAGATTTGTGTGTTGGCATCCAGTTGGTCGGGTCGTTGCGCCCGCCACGGCTAAGTGGGGTTCGATGGTCGAGGTTGAAATCTTTTTCGTGTTCAATTGGTTTCCCGCATAGATAGCAATAACATGTGTGCATTCTGATTTGCGCACGATACAGTGTCTTCCACTGTTTCTTGCTTTCAACCAAAAGACCCTCCTATATTAGCTTTTCAATGATACCTGCTAGTTTTTCTCCAGCTAGCGCAAACGCTGTTAATACAATTGCCAAGATAATCCACGCCGCTTTATGTTTTGTTATTGATACAAGCAGATTCCACTTCTGTCCTGCGGCCCGTTCCGCCTCAATTGGGCTATTGATATAATTAAATATAGATTCAATCATACCGCCTTGACGAGCCTGCTCTGTCTTCATATCAGCAACGTCTTGCTTTAAATTTTTGATGTCGTTCTGCACTTTCATAAAATCTTTTGCTTGTGCTTCTGCGAGTTCAACAGCGAAGCCGTTCATCTTCCCAGCCTTACGTATCTTTTCCAAAACGCTAACTTGTGCACACATCGCTGTCTTCATTTTTAACACCTACATTATACAACATTTAATCTTAATTGCAATAAAAATAAAAGGCCGGAACACCGGCCTTGTTTATGGGGATAATACAATGAAAATTTAATTAGTCAAGAATTATTTTACAAAATATTTAACCGCTTCCAGCACATAGATAATCGCTGTTCCGATTGCCGCAGCATATGCCGCAATATCAATTCCCCAGTAAGCAGCAATACCAGCCGCGAACGGGATTGTCAATTCTACGCATTTTTGAATTTTAGTTAATACTTCTTTTGTTGTCATAGTTCACTCCTTTAATTATGAACGCCAATGCCAAGTTACAGTACCAGTAGCACCAAATTTTGGATAGCCCGACATTGCTTCAATCTGTGTTTGGTTCGCCGCAGGCGCATATACATCTATGTTTTGGGTGCAATTATAGAACATATTATGAAATTGGTTTGTTACTGTTCCAAAATCTATTGCTGTTGTTCCACCGATATACACCGTTACCAACGACGTACAACCTCTGAACATGTCCAGACACGCATTGCCATTATTTATTGTAGTTAAAGCCGACAGATTTGCACTCGTTAGTCCAGTGCAACCCTGGAACATCTGTGAACACGCATAAAATCCGCTTATCGTTGTTAAAGACGGCAAGTCTACGCTTGTCAGCCCAGAACAACCTAAGAACATAGTAGAACATCCGTTATTATTGCTTACCGTTGTTAAAGCCGATAGATTCGCACTCGTTAGTCCAGTGCAACCTTGGAACATACCAGCACATCCGTTTCGGTCGCTTACCGTTGTTAAAGCCGACAGATTCGCACTCGTTAGTCCAGTGCAACCTTGGAACATCTGTGAACACGCATTCTGTCCACTTATCGTTGTTAAAGACGATATGTCCGCACTCGTTAGTCCAGTGCAACCACTGAACATATTTTGACACGCATTGCTTCCGCTTATCCTTGTTAAATCACTCATATCAACCGCACCAGAAATAGAGGTGTTATCCATATATGCATATGCCAACGCATAATCTGACACATCTGTCATACCAGTAAAGTTCATAATATGAGTAGTTGTTATATTCGAAATCAACTTGCCTGCGCCGTCTAACTGGAACTCCCTATACAACGATGATGCTGGTGTCGGACTTCCACCGCCCTTAATAACTGTATTCATAATTGGCATTGTTTACTCCTTTATCCAAAGATTACCACGTTAACACCAACCCCACCGCCAGATGTTGAAGGAACTGTGTCGCAGGTAAAGGTTAATGTGCCTGCGCCTTGCGTTGTGCATAATATGTTGGAACTTGCCCAATCGTCAGCACTGACCGGCGACGGGCTTACAAACACGGTATTGGTCGCGGTTACGCCAGTTACATTTATTGTTTGATTGTATTTGCCCGTACCGGAATCCAAGACCCAATCAGTGTCTAATAAATCGGGAACAGATGTTGGAACTTTATAGCCAGAACTTGGTTGAACATCAATACGTTCCCAAGAACCGCCAATTACTTCTTGGTGTTCTGGAATATATCCGTTCGGCGCGTTCCATGAAATCTGGCCACTTGTGAGTGCCGGACTAAACGAAAAATATTGTGCAACATCTTCTGGTGTTGCTGCGAATGAATAACTATCAAAGCCAAACGTATTATTATCGGCATCATAAGAAAAAACAGCCCCGCTATTGATGGCGTTTACTGCACCAGCATAACTAAGGGACGTGTTTTCTGCCAACCAGTATGGTATACTAGAAACTCGTAAAGGGGTTATTGTAGTACCAGTGGATGTGGTTTCTACACACACCATAGAATCTGGTTGTGTTATTAAAGTACCAGAAGCTTGATAAAAATATCCATTAGTATAACTTGCGGTTGTTGTGCCGACGTATTGTGCAATTTCTCCCAAATTATACGGTCTAATTGTTGGAAATTCGGTGTATTGTGTAGGTTTGTCTTCTTCTGTAAGCGTCCGCCAAGCCATATATGTAGGGGCGTGTGAATACAACCCCGCATATATTCCACTATACGTATTTTCGTTAACCCCATAAGAATTCATATAATAGTTTATAAAAGAAGAACTCATGCCAGTCCCGCTTAAAAACGGCGAACCGTCATCTTTTTCTATACAAATATATCTCGTAGTGCTTGATGCGCTGGTTGCCTGCAAATATACACGGGCTGTTGCAAATATACCAGTTGCAACATAAACGCGCGACCTTACATTAGCGTTCCCCGATTTTGTAATTTTTGCCACAAATTCACCGAGTGCACCAGAAGCAGCTATCCTTATCAACACTTCGCCCGTATCGTTGTTGTACAAACCCGTAGTTCTAACATATGGAAATAACCTAATTGCGTTATTCTCTCGTGTCATTTCTAAACTATTATAGATATAAGTTGAATAATTTGCGTTAGGCTGCACTAAAACATGTTGCCACGTATACCCCCCACCGCCATTATTAACACAGGCATAAAAATATCCATTAATCAAACCAGCAGCTGTGGAACCAACGTATTGATAAACATTTCCCACTTCGTCAGCAGAAGCTGCTGGTAGCATTGTAACTTGTAATACCGGCTTGCTGCCGTCTAATAACACACACAAGTCGTTTTCGCCGACGGTGGCAGAATCATATGCCGACTTACTTGTAAACTTTCTGATATTTAGGTTTTTTAATATTTCGCCCATGTTATCACTCCCTTAATTCATGTAAATTAACTTTGCGTTTGTAAAATTAGCACAGTTTGTCATCATCCCATAAAACGCTGCCACCGGTCTTCCGGTTGATAAAGCGGTGTCTATATCTGCTGTTTCAAACATAACGCCATCTCGTCTCGACCAAACCACCGGCTGATTGTCCATTTTTCCTATACAGTTCACGCCCGCTTTTGCTGGTTGCAAAATCTGAATTGGTATACGAGTAGCTATTGAAGTATCTGCACCAGTTGGGTTAATATAAACAGCCCCGCCAAAAAACACGCCTTCAAAATCTTGTCCTGTTGAAGTATTTTGTGCTGGATTTGCATAACGATTGCGACTAAACCATCCGCTGTGGAAACGATAAAACGTTGTATACGCAGAAAACATGGCGTTGTTACCATAGCCCCAGTTGTCGCCCCAAATATCTGTGTTATCTGATATAAGTTCGCCGGTGTTTGCATCTGTTACAATTACACGACCAGAATACGCATGCTCATAAACTCCGTATGTTGGCAAACAAATTAACCGCACCGTCACCTTGCGTCCAAGCAAACTTCCACCATATTCAGCGTTATCAGAAGGCAAAAAACTTAACCCTTGGGATATCGTTCGGCTATTACTAAATATTATATTGGCTCTAGTAACCTTCCCCGAAGTTCCAACACGGGTGCCCCACAATGTACACCAAGAGTCTTTGCGCAACGGTATAACCGTAGCTTCAACTTCAAACCCACCAGCGGGCGGGGTTTCCCCAAATGTTCCTAAACCATTATAGTTTAACCAGTCATAAACTCTGTCCATATGGCTGTCGCGGGTTTTCCCAGTTCTTGAATTATAGTCAGTAACCAAGCACGCTTCTTTTACATAAAGCCCACCAGCAAATTCATTTTTCATCTTTGCTGTGGCTATATAATTATTTCCCATCAAAAACAAAGGGTTGCGCCCCATATACAACATTGATTAACTCTCCAATGATACGGTTATTGTTGTGCTAACTTGAACTTCTTGTTCTTGCCAGGTATACCCGCTTATAAACGGCGCAGTGTACGAAACAGTAAGCGTGTCACCATCAGCCGGAGTTCCTGTATACGATATACCATAATCTGCAACATCTACAGTCAGGCCACCCTTAACCCATGTTTGGGTATAGGTAACCGGACTATTCAGTATATAGTTATCGACACCATATTGTGCTGGGTCTAAGGTTCCACTTACAGAAAAACCATAGCTCGCGACATCAGCAGATATATCAATACTACTAATTACAACACTGCCAGACCACGCGATAACACGAACCTGCATCGGTACTGTGGCGTTTACTTGATAACACGTAATATAAATTCTATCAAGAACATATCCCACTCCAGGATACTGGTCGTCTAAAATCTCTTGCGCTTTCGTAATCAGCGTTCCCTGGTCAACAACATTTATAGTAACCCCGTATTGTGTTGCAGAAGTTACAGACATTGATTTTGCAATAGACGACACAAAGTTTACCTGTTCGTCGCCACTAGGTTGTTCTGCTGCGACAAACGTATTAACATTGACCGCCAAACCCGTTAAACCACTACCAACAGTCTGTGCTATAGTAGCAGACGGGCCTGAGTAAGTTGGGACGCAAAGATAAAAATATCCCTTTTGGTAACTGTCCTCGACGCTTTCGCCAGAGTATTGCACAATGTAGCCAGCATTACTTGCGCCAGCTGTCGGCATTGTATTGTACTGTGGCACAAGATTATCCGTAGTTGGTATCGTTGGTCTATTCAACAAATCATTATAAGACCCGCTTGTGGCAACTGTTGCCAAATCACTCGGCTGAACTGCCGTAGCACCAGCCGTTGCACCTGCACGTATTGCGGACAAATCGGAAATATAATCTTGTTTGCCAGACCAAGTTGTTTTATCTGCGGCGGTAACAAACTTGTGCGCCGAGTTCGAATCATCAACCAAATCTGCGCTCAGCATATTCACAGATGTAATTTCTGTTTGCAATCCAGACACCAGGTCCGCAACGCTAAACCGTATTGTTGACCCGCCTTCAAGCGTCAACACAACTTCCTTGGTTGCAGAATCATACGCGCCAGACACAACAACAGATTCCAACGGCAAGTCAATGGTTTGCGCCGCACCAATGTTATTGTTGTTCTGGTCTTTTAGTTGTGCAGTAACGACAAATGTTGTCGGGTTGACACTCAAAGCAAGTGAGGCAGCATATTTGGTTGTATTTGGCAGTGCGCCAACATCAGAAGAATTCAACACAACAACCCCAACTTTGCCATTGACAGAGTCAACAGCACCGCCGCCACCCTCGTCAATCTCAATTGTTGCATCTCCATTCTGATTAACACCAAACGAACCCTTGATAACTCCGCCCTGTGTAATCGTTATTACACCCGCTCCAACCGAGGGTATTGTCGGCTTGTTTGATAAATCATTATAAGAACCAGAAGTTGCAACAGCAGCCAAATCCTCTGGTTGAACAGCAAATGCGCCCGCCGTGGCGCCGCTGCGGATTGTAGCCAGGTCTGGAATTATATCTTGTTTTTCATCAAGGGCGTCAGACAAATCGGATAAGCCGCGCTTCAATTCCTGGTCGCGCATAACTGAATCGTCAAACCCGCCTTCAATTTGTTCTGGGTCAATTAAACCAGTTTGGAAATCGCGCAATTGTTCAAACACAGATGTACGGGTTATAACTAATTCCAACCCTTCTTCGACCGCAGATACCAACTGTAAGCCAGATTCATTTACGGTGTAGTCAGTGCCAAACACCAATTCACTCCCGTCCAAAGTAACGGTGAGTTCTGGCGCATCGGTAAATTCATTTTTGTTATACACAAATGGAATAGAATACCTAACGGTTTGGTCCGCTCTGGTTAAATATGTAACCTGTGTTGTTTCTGTGTTTATCATTGCCTGCTCCTAATACAATTTATTGTATCATTTATTTTCTCATTATCAACTTATTTCTTACCGGTCGCTCTCTTCTTTGCATAATTTTCAGAACGACCCCACAGTTGATAAGAACCAATGTTCCGCTCGGTTTCATTATCTGAGAACTGTTTCAGACCGCCAGATATAACGTTATACAAACGTGGAGCGCCCTGTAGCATTCCTGTAAATGTCAGCCCGCGAGTTATAATTCCATCAACATCGCCCTGAGACATATCGTTCAAAGCCTTTCGTGTTTCAGAAATCAAGGACGGACTAAAGGTCGGGTTGTCCATTGTGCCAATTGCGTATTCAATAAACGGCGCAACAAATGTATTGCCAAACGGTGTTATGCCAGCAAGGGATTGTATTGCCTCGTTTATAAGCGACTTGTGCGCTTCATCGCGTTTATTTTCGTCTTCATCCCACAGGTCCATAAAACCAGAACTTATCATGGCAAACACGGAAACCGCCAATATGATTGGGGCAACACGCTTACCAAATTCTTTGGCGTCTATTTCACCACGCGAATACGCCAGCAATGCATCTGTAATCGTCTTCGCCTTTGCCATTGGTTCCTGCGAGAACGCAATAAAGTTAGCCAACAAGCCCTGACGCTGCCACTCTTTCTGGAGGGCGTTCTTCATAGCCTGATTCGAACTAGACTGTGTTTCGTCAATCGTCTTTTGAAGTTCGTTGTTTATTTGGTCTTTCGTTAAACCACGGCGTTCCAATGATTTAACATAACCATACCCGCCAAAGATGTTTGCAAACGCATCTCCGCTTTGCATAAACAGCTTAAGCCCCCAACGATTGCCAACCGAAGTTATTCCGGCAATTGTTCCGGTCAAGTTATACCTATCGTTGTACTTCAAAGCGTTGCGCAAATCTGTTAATACGGATTCACCGCCGGCAATATCTGTGTTAAGTAAATCGTCATACCCTTTGCCAGCAAAACGATTCTTTATAACATCAAATTGCCACATATATTCTATTACTTCCTTCGGGTGCATCAAGGCATACATTGTGTCAGACAGATACTGTGGCGTAGAATCAGCCCTGCCCCAGAACCCAAATATGTTAGCAGCATTCTTAAAGAACGATAACGGATTCCAAGCCAACAGTCCAGTAACCGTAGAGTTGCCAATCTTGTTAAGTGCCCCACTCTTTACATATGGAGTTACATCATTAAACGCTAACTCATTTTCGATGTCGTGACGCAAATTCTGAAGGCCGTCTTCCCCGATAACATCTCGTATGGCACCACGCAATTCAGATGATTGAGTCTTCAGGCGTTCAACCTCGGCCCTTTCTTCTCGTGTACTTGTTGCCGTCAATTCTTTATCTGGTGCCAAGAATATAACATCATTCAAACGCTTAAGTGTTTGGTATCTTCCTGTCAAAGAAGAGGCGAGGCGGCGAATATATTTATCTGCCAGCTCAAGTGCATTCTCGCCAACAAGCGCAGAATTCTTATCGGTACGCGCCATCATTGAATTAATACCTTGTGCTGTTAACCCAGAATAAAACGCGTTCGAAATTGGCGCATAGAACTCTTCGTCAAGACCAATCGTTTTGCCACGGGCGCGCTCTACATCACCCTTAACCGACTGATAGAAACTAAGAATACCATCACCATAAGCTTTTATTTCTGGCGTCAAATATTCGTTCAAGATTCTATCGACTTCGCCTGTCGCGTAACCAGCCTTGGTGCGTTCAAAAATATCATCGCCCTGCATTTTATTTAAATATAAGTCCATAACGACAAACCCGTCTATTGGCTGTTCAAACGCGCCGACATCGGAATTTGGTATTGACCGAACCTTTGCGTTTGTAACCGTTTGCGACAGCTTGCTGTTAAGCGCAATCAAAGAAACATCGTTCGTGCCAGTAGCGTTCTTAATTGAAGACACAAAGCGCGACTGCAAATTACGCAACTTTATTTCATACTTAGACGCATCGCCAACCAAATCGAACAATGATTTAAGCCGTTCGCCGCCGACAGAATTCAATTTATCGGCAAGTGTGCCAACCCAAGGTTTCTTGTATAATTTGTTAAGAAGCTTTGTAACGGAATTCTGCTTTGTGCTTTTAACAATAGACAGCGTATTCGATATATCCTGCGAAAGCGTACGGTCTTTAACCTTGCTTTCCAAAAGCTTACCAGCTTCTGTTTGCTGCGCTGGCGCTTCTGTTTCTGGAACATAAAACGAATCAAGCGTTGGTAACCCAAATGGCGACACCTCGAGGTTTTCAATTGTTTTGCGTTCTCTATATTTATTAAGTATTTCTGCGGCGGCTGGGTCAAATATAACCGCAGACAGCCCGTCAATATCTCCAAAATACATTATTCCAGAAATACCATTATCAGACAAATACTTGCCGGCTGCAGCCTCAAGGTCTGTTCCGGATTGGAAGTTAAAGTTATCCCGTCCGAGCATTGCTCTCATTATAATATTGAATATGTCATCACCAGTTCCATTGTCGTAATAATTTAAATCCGATTTTATACCATCCGCAACTTGCTTATCTGACCACAAATCTGGGTCTCTAGATTGCGTCAACTTATAATATTGCGACAAAAACTTTTCAATTTCTGGACGCAATTCACTCAACTTTTCATCCACCGCTGGTGGCTGTGCGTTTCGTTTTGCCGACTCGTGCAACATTGTGTCGGTATCTGGCGACAAAACTTCAAGCAATTGTCCGAAATCTTTATTTATCTCAAAATTGACATCCACTAGTTGTTCTGTATCGCTGATTCCTTTGCTGAAATTTTTGATATATCGCATAAGCGTACCAGCCTTGTTCATTGCTCTTTCTGAAGCATTTTCGTATTCATCTGGATAAAACCCGTTGTGCAAAAGTGGTTCGCGAGTATACCACAATATATCATCAGCGTCATCATGCCGTGACGCGAATTCATTGTACCACCCCACAAACGCCTTGTGCAATGAAGGGTTGTCCATTACGGACAATCTTCCGTCACGAAATTTAGATGCTTCATAATCCCAATATTTATATACGATATCTATTGGAACTTGATTGTCGCGCAATGCAATATCGTGCCAGTAATGCTTTGCTCTTTTCTTTTCAGTTGTCATATATACACCAACCCTGTGAGCATTGCCGCCCTCACCAGTTCCGGTTTTTATTTTAAATGCATCGAACAAATGCTTCGTCCCGTGCCAACCACGCAACCCTTCAAGGTCTTCAGATTCTGATAGGTCATCAGAAGCCAAGTCGGCTGCTTTCGGCCCAAACATATCTATAACGCTAGCCACCAGCGCATTGTCCTGTGCCGCTTTTGTTGCACGAGCATACAGGGCTTTGTTTTCTGGCGTGGCATTGTTTACATTTTCGCGACCAGCATTTAATGCATCTTTGAAAAGCTTCTGTGTCTTTGCAACGAAATCATCTGGGTCAATTCCAGCAAACATTTCGCGCAACTGTGGCAAGCTCTTTGCAGAAGCAAAACCGTTGATTGCCTCAACCAAGCCAGCCAAGAAATCAGCCGGCAACGCAGAGTCGCTAAGTTCTTTTACGTCTGGCGACATATATTCCTTAAGCGCATTGTTTGTTCGTTCAGTGCCAAACACGTTAACCAAATCGGCGACAAGCTCTTCGTTTTCTTTAATTGCGACCTCAAGCTCGTCTATATAATTCCTTATTGCTTCGTTAAGAACCGTGGCCTTATTCATCCCGTTCAACATCAGGTTAGCAAATGTAAGGAAGTCTGCCGGCGTACCTTCGATACCAGCAGCACGTGCAGCATTTTCAGCCAACGCCCCCATCGCCTGTGCGAAGTTTTCACTCTTGTTTTCTGGCGATGTGTAATTTTTCTTTGTTTGTTTGGCGTCACTTTTGTCTTCAGCCTTTTCAACTTCAATAGCACGCTTCTTACCAAATGCCATTTCAATTGCACGGTAAAATTCATTAAAGAATGCACCGCTTCCCTTAATGCCAACCATCTTTTCCAACAGGTGCCCGCCTATTTCGTGCAATATATTAGAGTGACGCGCAGATATTGTGCGGTCTACATTCGGATTGTCCTTTGGAATTAACGAATCATACGCAGTCGGTTTGGCAGAGCTCGGCATATCAACCGGCAAAACATTATTGCCTATTGTAACACGCGTCACCTTGCCATCAACTGTTGTTGTTGTCCCGTATTCAACACCACCCTTGGGCTGACGTCTAAACGGAGACAGGTCAGGAACCTCAATTTGAGATGGCAACACACCATCATTGTATATTTTCCAGTTGGCGATACCCCTGAATAACGCAGTAATCAAAGCCGCGTCTTCATCTGTAAATGGATTCTTGCTTGTATACTTTCCGTTTTTATTTGCTTTAGCAATCGCTTCCAATACCTTTTGGTCAAGCTTTTTCATTTCGTCTTCAAGAACAACATTTGGGTCAATTGCCTCAAGCCTTTTCTGGAAGTCTTCAATCATTTCACTTGGAATCTTATCCAATTGGCCGGCGATACTGTCCTGTACAAAATTCACCGCATAATCAAAGTTTTCTGGAAGGTACGCAATATTTATCAGTTGGTCCATCTGCTCTTTGGTAAGAATGCCATTCTTTACAGCACCCTCAAGTATTGGACTATATGTATCAACAATGTCAGAAACACGCGCTCTGAAATCTTCTGCTCGTTTGTTGTAATCATCATACCGATTCATCAATGAACGGGTATTAACCGCCCCACCAACAACGCTTCCTAAAAACGCAGAACCAATTTCTATCGCTCGTTCATCCCAGCGCGGGTCGTTAAATACAGACCAATCAAGGTTGTTTGCCGCAAAATTGGTTACGTCCGTCTGCAATGGCTCTGTTATCATTTCGCCAACCATTGTAACAGCATTAGCGGTACGACTTACATTCTTTGTCACGGGGCGCGAGTGATTCAACAAACTCATACGAGCCGCTTTATTTGTCGCAGACTTTAATAAATTACGCTCCGCTTGATACAAACTATTAAACGCAATCTTCCCACCTATTTCTGGCAACGCACCAAGCGCACCGACAACCGACCCTGCGCCTGTAGCCAATACCGCGGCCCTTTTTGCAGGAACGCCATTGGAAACATTTGTTTCATAAACATCATTAAATGCGTCCATCGCCTCTGTTGCGGCAACAGTACCGGTGAGCCACGGTGCCATAACAGATAGTGCTACCGTGCCAGTACCAGAACCAAGCCCCATCGCGACACGAGCCCTGTTTGAGGCGCCCGTTTCATTTTCGTCCGTATACGTCCAATAAAAATTATCTTTTGACCACTGCGCAAAATCATCCATTGCGCTGGCAAACCAAGGATTTAACGAATATACATCTGCAGGTTCTTGGCCTTCGGCTTTTTTCTTGCCGTCACCAACAGAAAACCGTTTAGTCTTATTGTCGTAGTTTATTAATCCTTGTTCCTGTGCGGCACGATAAACTGCGCTGATGTTATCAACAACATCAGACCCTGGGCGCTTCGGAAACAAATGTGGCATGACTGCTTTTAACTGTTCCGGTGCACTAATTTCCTGGCTATCTGTGGCCTCAATCACATTACGACCAAATCGACCAATGGTTTCACCGGCCCAAGGTATAAGATTCCACACGCTACGACCAAATGCCTGTATTAAATTTTCGGTTGGTGGTTCTATTCTGTTGTACCCAACATACCGCAAATCAGGAAGACCCAAAATACTTGTGTCAAATTCCCAGCTCTGTTTGTTTTTTGCTTTAGTGCTGGTTAACATTTCCGCGTTGCCATACATCGTCTTAAACGGAACAACCGGCGCGTATTTGGTTTTATAATACAATGCGCCGTGAGGACCATATTCTGTATTGGCAAGCCGTGTGTTAGACAAATGTCCAGCACCTTTATATGGCGCCACATCTATTGGTTCTGGTTCATTGGCGCTAACATTTGTTCTTATCGCTTGACCAACGCCACCGCTTTGATATGTGCTTTGTTCAGCAGGCATCGCCGGTGTGTTAGCAAGCGGTTCCTTTTCTTCAACCGCTATAGTTGGAACCCTTGGATTAACAACAGGACTTGTCGATAAAATATTTTCAATTTGATTTCTTAAATCATCTTCCATTGTTGCCTACCTTTTTTCACTTTTATTGTATTTGTTAACCGGTCTGTAAGTTTCGTCATCTTCAAAACTGTTAGCACTTGGCCAATCAAAATATCTGTTAATCTTATATGTTCCATCTGCACGTCCATTTAACAAGAAATGAGACAATGACAACGACTCACGCTTCTGGTCTTCTGTTGGGTTCTTTAATTTATAACCACGCAACATATCCAAATATTCTTCTGTAAGGCGCTCTGCGTCTTCTTGTTTCAGCTCTTCGTTAAAAAGGTCCTTCATTATCAACCCTGTCATAAAACGCCTATAAGACTGCGACTGGCGGTCAAGTGTAACATTCGGCATCCCATATCGTTTCGCAAACCATTCTGGCGCATATGCCTGCAGGTTTTCCAACAATGAAGACAAAGTTACAGTGTATTGAGCAACGCTGTTAATTGGTACTTTGTATCCCTGATTTTCAAGCGTCTTTATTTTTTCAGATATTGTGTTCGACATCATCTGCTGAAGGTCTTCCCTTTGAGGATACGTGTCTTCATCTGTCGCTGCCATATATGTTCTTGCAAACAACGAACCAGGGGTGTCGTCCTGCTTTGTAATATATGGCGAATAAGCACGATACCTATTTATTCTGTCAGCACCAAGCTGTGTAGCATAAGCCCAAGATGTCGCATTATCTATTTTGTCGGCACGCTCTATATAATCCATCGCGCGATTATATTGTTCCTGTATTTTGGGATTGTCGCTATCATAAATTATTGGGTTTTGCAAATAGTTCTCTAGCTCTGTAAGCTTTACAATATCCATATCACGAATATCTTTTTTTGAATCTTCTACATTACCGATAAGGCTATCATATGCCAAATCAAAATCACGAAGAATTTTCCCATCCGACGCCGTCTTTGTTCCGGTGTCTTTCGCATATTTCTCGGCGGCACTAACCCAATCAGCCCATTGAGACGGAGAAACATCAGACACATTCATCAAAGAACCATCTTCCTGCTTAACAATCCCCTTTCTTGCCAACGCCAAAAACAGCGATATCTCGTCATCTTTAGGCGCATAAGCTGTACTTTCCCTGGCAAGAGAAGCAACTGCATTTTTTAAATATATAGCGCGCGGGTCTTCTTCTTTTGTTTTCTTTTCTTCTTTAACCTTTAAATCAGCTGTTTCGCCAGCCGCTATACGTTCCATATAGCGCACCATTTCAGTTGGTGTTATTGTAGTATGCCGCATTGGGTCATTCAAATAAGCGCGTGCGCCATTCCAATCGTGTTCCGCAATCAGTTGAGATATTTCATAGTTGTCTAATTCCGAGTGAACCTTGTTCAAAACCTCGTCCATTTCTGCAACGGACAAATAATCTTGTAATTGTCCACGAAGTTTTTCAACAACAAAACTACGACCGTCTGGTCCATACAGACCAAGAGCAGCATTACTTGTTAAGCGCGGTATATCATCAAGCGCTTCTTGTAATATTTGCCCTTTCTTTTTTTCGAACACCTGGTTATTAACCGAAAGCTGCAACGCCTCAAAATAAGTTGGGTTCTCACGATTAAAACGATTAATGGCTGGTTCTGAAAAACCTTCAAATGCTTGATTGTATATGTCATAAGACTCTTGAATCAAGCGGTCATAGTCATCAATTTGTGTAGCCTTTGCCTTGGCAATATTGTCATTTATTTTTGCCTGCGCCAACAAAACATTATCTTTAAGTCTTGCATCATTGTCGTCAGACATCTTCTTTGCGACATCTTCTGCCAATGCTCCAAGCTGAGCAAGCGGCCTAGACAAGTAATCTTCTTCCGCAACAAAGTTGGCCTTGGCCGTTCTTCCGGCACGAAATGGTATTTGATTAGGATGTAATTCTGCCATTTGTTATTCCTTTACCATAACCCCTTATCCCAGCCAGAGATGTATGTTCCGGCTATAGAACTCACCGGGTTTATTAATGTACCCAAGAATGCATTTCCGCGATTCTTTCTATATTGTTTCGCGTTATATTCTTGTACGCGTGCCTGATTTTCTTCCTGAACAATCTCGTTATCATATTTGTATTGTATTGCAGAGATGTCCTTCATTAAATTCAACGCAGAACCAAACACTTGCGACTGTGCAGACGAACCGTAGTTACCACGCGCGACCATCGTTCCGTAACCAGTTGCCATATCCATACGACCCTTGGTCAATTGCTGGTCAATATCCATTGCGCGTTCCCAGCGAGCAAGCCGTTGGTCATAACGAAACTGCTTCGCATTGTATAACGCTTCTTGCTCAGCAACATAATTTTCATTCTGCTTACTAACGCCAGAAACAATGCCGCTTACGACATTTGCCGCTCCGCCAATCATTGTAAAAGTTGTTATCGGGTCTGACATCTCTTTACAACCTCACATACATACGATACATTATATCAGAGTCTTCAGATTTTACAAGCTCTTTTGTATCTGTAAACTTCATAAATTCAATAAATCTTGTGAACACCTTATTGTCCGAAACAGCCAGCGCCAATATTGGCTTACCAGATATTGTCTTTAAATATTCGCGACCAGCCTTAACAACCGTTTTTGTGTACTTAACAAGGTCTCTACGAAACATACAAGCCAATACGCGCCACTCTTTCGTGTTTCCGTTGTCGTCTGGCAACATCATATCCTTGAATCCAGCAAGCGCAACGACCTCACCATCAACAACAAGTTTGGACATTACAGAACCCTTCAACATTTGGTAGTCCGGTTTCCCGGATTCCGTAGCGAATGTTGCTATCTTCTTGTAATCGTCCAAAGTTGCCACTTCAATACTATACATATACGTTGCTTATCATTAACAAGTTAAACGGTTCTGGCGTTTCCGCCTGCAAATTCAATGCGACACCAGTGTCATTTGGATATTTTATATCACACTTCGGGTTCTTTTGCATATAACCACTCGGCGCTGGAAGCTCTATATCGCCTGTAATAAGGTCGTGTGCGGCGTTATATTGCTGCCCGTCACCCGTATCCCAGTTGTTGTATTCGTAATACCGCGAAAAATCGTGACTTGTTCCATATCTGAACGCACCAGATTCGCGTAAACGCACAGTAAACGATGTAGACTTCTGTTGCAGACCCTCTAATTTCTCACCAGTCATCGGGTTTCCATTAAATGTACACACCATTGGTAAGCCTATATCAAAGTGTTGCCAGTGTTTTCTGCTTCTTACAACGCCGTTAGAAGCAATAACGGTCTTATAAAACTCCCCAGTATCACGATTCTTAACGTATACCTCTTTGTTAGCCAGGTCTTCAATTACAATTTGTTCCTGCGGGTCTTCAAAGTCGTATTGGTGACGGTCAATCATATAACCGTTTTCAATATTATCCGACAGTTCCAGCGTATAAACATCGCCGCGCTTGACCAAGAAACACATTCTGGACAACGGGCCTGCGTTACTTGCCGCCAAATCCAATATTTCGCCGTTCAAATTCAAACGATAATACCCAAGCGTCTTGGTGTCCTTAACATAGTTGATAAGATTCACATTATTTGTGCCTGTGTGGAAATAAATGTTGCGGTCTTCGTTGTTCAACGCATCCCAACGCGTAATCTTTTCTTCCAACAGGTGCTGACTCATAATACCAATATCCGTTGGCACGTAATCGTCCGTGGTGTAGTCGTAGCTAATTGAATAAATCTCGTTACTGTGAGCGGCCACAAACAAGTTCAGCTCACGGAACTTTAACGCAGCCACCGGTGCGCCACCAATCGTGGATATTGTCTGAATATTCGCATTAATTGGGGTTATTGGGCCGTTCTTTTCGCCAGAAACATTGTATTCGCCAGAGTAAGAGCCACAATACAAGCGTTCACCAGGCAATACCCAGTTAATGTTATTGTCTGGGTGGCCAGTCATAACGGACACAATAGCATCTGTATCCAAATTTTCGCCAAATGTTTCCGTCCCGAAATCGTTGAAGTCGTCAGACTTAGACAAATTCAACCAACAACCGTAGCCAACTGTTGATACAAAGTACCCAAGGCGGCCCTTGTAGAAGAACACCTGGTTCGGATACCGCTGTTTGTATCCCCACATAGACCACTGATAATATTTCCACGTATAAGAAGACCGTCCACTCTGTAATATTGGAAGCGTTTCGCCGTCAACATTCGCTATAAGATTCTGTTCGTCCTCAACAGATATAATTGTTGCAGTTGCTGTGCCTGAGTGAATATAAGTCCAATCGACCCTTCCGTCGGAAACTGTGCCCGAGGTGTGATTTGGCTGTACAGAACCCGTGGTGCCAGCCGTTTCGGCACGATAATACTTATTATCAGAATATACAATCTGACCAACTGTAACCGACGTGTTTTCAGACCACACGGAAATACCAACATCTGGTTGCAACAAGAACTTTATCTTACGCCCAACAAGGTTCGTGTCCGTATAAACATCGCCATAAACATCTGGTTCAGAAAATTCACCAGTCTGAGTAAAGCCGTCATAGTGGTTGTTTCTATTATACACAACGCCATTAACAGTTGTGGTGCCAACGGTTCCGTTGTTATCTGTGTCTGCCTGAATTATTCTGATTGCATATTCGTCACCAGCCTGGTGACCGTCTGGCATTTCTTCAAAAACAATATTATTACCAACAACCGTTGCGCTGGGATATTGTGTCTTAATAAAATTAAGAATATCGTCAGAGCTCACCGCCTTATAATACAAGTAGTATGTCGTCGTAGTTGGTGTGACTCTAATTGATGATGGCATTTCTGACTCCTACGCTAAATATGATATGCTCTTTGTAGAGCCAGTTGTTCCACTAAACACAACAGTTTCCTCGCCGTTTCTAATACGAATCAACTGAACCGTTGTGGCTCCAAATCCAGTATTAACGCTAGACACATTGTGAATACCAAACACATT
>Ga0247611_10001413_pt1 | contig 42831 bp, 36 predicted proteins | sample 177DNAGHGhighgp2_FD_192422 | JGI IMG/M metagenome (GOLD analysis project Ga0247611, IMG submission 192422) | Sheep rumen microbial communities from Palmerston North, Manawatu-Wanganui, New Zealand - 1770 DNA GHGhigh gp2 | ecosystem: Host-associated > Mammals > Digestive system > Stomach > Rumen... | reverse complement strand
CAAATGATGAAACAGGCACTGGAATCAAAGCACTTGTTAATTCGATTAAAGATTTAAAAGTTGCAACAAAAGATGGATTAGCATCTGCAGCAGACGTTATTAGCTCAGATTCATATAAATTTAGTGAAAGAATTGAAGCATTTAGACAACTAGAAGAGCAAATTCGTTCTACTGGTGACTCTGCGGCTATTGCGGCGTTCAATAGTGCATACTCTGAATGAGCTACATTGGCAAATACTTTCAGCAGTCGTGCTATTGATTTTATTGATAATTTAGGAATCTCAATAGATAAAATTAATGATTTGGCTACTGCAGTTCAGTCCCTAGGTTATAGTAGTGAAGAATCTGCACAATATGTTAATGAATTATTTGATGTTATTGAAAGTGGAAAAGATCTTGGACTATCAATAATGGATGTATTTGGAATCTCACAAAATTCTAGTGAATACGCAACCATTATTAAAGCACTTGAAAAAGCTATTGGAACTGGCGCTCTTAATATGGGACAAAATATTAAGTCACTTAAGAGCCAAATTAATAGTTTCTATGAAACAGTTTCTAAATGAAATACATTAAGTGACGTCGAAAAGACAGAGTTCTTAAGTGATAACTATGCACTCTTCCAAGGAGAAGGTGGACAAGAACTTTATAATGCTTTCCAAACAGGAGATTATAACGCAATTCAAAATGCTTTAGCTAATAACGAGGCTCTTCAAAAACAAGTTGAATTAAGAATTAAACAAATTGATACTGATCTTCAAATTGAATTAGCAAAAGCGGAAAAAGACCGCAATGAAGCATATATTTCTTACTTAAAACAACAAAAAGCATATCTTGAAGATACGGAAAATCTTTATAGAGCTTCACTTGAAATGAGACTCGAACAAGAGCAAAATCAATTAAAAGAATATAAGAGCTACCTTCAAGCACAACAAGATGCTTTAGTTGATTCTCTTAATAAACGTAAAGATGCATATCAAAAATATTTTGATGCTATTAATGAGCAAAAAGAAGAAGAGGAATACGATGAAAAAGCCAGTACATTAATTAATAATATTACGAAACTTGCTTCATCCGAAAACGCTTCTTCAAAACAAAAAGAAAAAGAATTAACTCAACAATTAGAAGAACTTGAAAAAGAACGTTTAGATACATTGCGTCAACAAGCTCAAGAAAAAGTAATTAGTAATTTAGATGATACAGTTTCTCAAATTAATGAAAAATTTGATAAACTCCTTGAAAACAATCAAGCATTACTTCAAGCAATGACTGGCGATTTAGAAGATCCAGCATCTTTTGCAGCAAATGTTCTTTCAAATAATCTTAAAAATATGACCGCAACTGAAGCAGAAAATTATTTAAGAAATGATTTTGCAACAGCATATGGTAGTGTATTACCATCTGATTTACTTAATAACATCGAAGTTACAGGTAATGGTGACAACTTAATTCTCAATATCAATGGCAAAGAAATTGAAATTGGCGAATCTTCACAACAAGACCTATACTTACTTATAATGAATGCATTAAAACAACAAGGATTAAGATAAAATGGCAAGTTTATTAAAATATTCTAATTTAGGTAAAAAAGAGACAGCTCAAATTTTATACAATAATATTTGAGCTTCTCAAATTACCGTTGCAAAACGCAATCAATTAAAACATGGTATGGATGATTTTACCAATTTTTCTTGACGAAGTATTAATGCTTTCGAAAATTTTGGCGCTTTTATTATTAATAATAAAAATAGTTTAAAGTTTTATAACGGTTCTACATATTCTAATCAATATACAAAGCCACAATTTGAATCTTCTACCGGTAATTTAACAGGTATTAGTTTTAATACACCAAAAATAGATTTTACTATTGGTGCATATTGAATTAGTGAAGATGATTTAAGACAACTTATTTATTGGCTTAATCCTTATGAAATTAGCGCACTAACTTTTGATTTTGAACCTTTTTATTTTTATCAAGTTAAATTAGCATCTGTTGAACAAGGTATTAGATATATTGTTGGAACAGAAAAGAATTATGACCAAGAAGGAGAATTATGAGAACTAGCAACAACAATAAAACCAAATACTATTTTAAGAATTAAACATACAGGGAATAATAGTGACAACTATGCTATTGATGGAAAAATTTATAAAGTAAGAAAAAATAGAGTTTATCAAGTTGTAAAAAGACAAAATTCTTTAGAAATTTATTCAATAGGTCTTGCGAATGAAAAAGACTATCGATATTATACCGAATTTAAAGTTTCTTTTGAAGTTCAGGGACCAGCTTGTGCATATCATAAAATGGCATATGAATTTGATATAGATGAGTCTACAACAACCAGTACAATAAAACGTGCAATTTGGACTGTGAACTCAGATGCTCTTAATCAAATTGGAAACTCCCACTTAGAGATGCCATTTAATTGATTTATTAATTTTAATTTAACTGACATATTGCCAGAAGATTTTACATATTCAGACGATTTTTTTGCGCATTTAGTTGGTGCAATTAAATATGAAGGACAGGATCAAAAAGTTTTATTTGATATAAATTTAACTAATTTGTCATTTTTATCAGAAAATAGAGATGGAAATCCTTGAGAATTAAATTTAAAATACGATTCTTCTGCGGGGTTAATGTTCTTAGAGTTAGGTAATAGTGAACACTTATTATTAAGTCGAATTTCTACAGTTTCTACTGGAAAGAGAATAGTAGACAGCATTTTGGTTAGAAAACATTTTATTACAGGTACTTTTGATTCTTATTTATTTGATTTAGGTAAGACAGAATTATCTTTAGAAGTATCTTTTGTTAAAGATGGTAATTTAATTGAAATTTCAGATTCATCTGTTTTTCATAGTAATATTGCATATTTAGATATGCGAGCTAGAACAAATTTAATTTAGGAGGTTTATATGAATATTAAATATACTTTTAGAAGTGAACAATCTGTTTCAGAACCTCTTTTAAAACCGACTATTTTTGATACTAATCAAGGAGGTCTTTATCCCGGTAGAAATCGCGAAGCTTTTGTTCGCAATATGCAACTTATTGAACAAAGAATCGATGCAATACAAAAGGAGCTTTCTTATTGAGATTTATATAAAGTTACAAGTAAAGTTGAAGATCCTGCGGAATTAGATGCAATTTTTAGTGATTTAATTACTGGTCAGTCTCTTGTTATTGCATGTGAAAGTTTTACCTCAAATAGTGGAGATGTTCTTCATAGGGGAGATGTTATTATCAAACTTGCATCTGGTAACGCTGCATTAATTCAAGCAGTTAACTCTGGTTATTATAAGCCAGAAGTTTCAATAGATAAACAAACTGGAATGCTTAAAATTAATTACAAATATAAAGAAGGGCAACCAGAAGAAACAAGTTTTAGTGAAGAAGTTACTCTTGCATCTTCAACAAATTCATTTGTTTATGGCATTTATCAAAATGTTGGAGAAAATAATATTGTTTTTGATGTTTGTAAATATTATCCCGATCCAAGTGCTACAACAAATTTTATTGAAATTAGACCTTTAATAAAATTCTTTAATAAAACAGATGATCAAGAAGGAAATTGATTAGAAGAAATTATTTGAGATTATAATATTACTAAAGAGAATGATCAATGAAAAATAGATGTTACAGGAAAACCTTCAATATTAAATTTCGTACAGGTAAAATAAATGAAAGATTACTCTTTATTAGATATCAATAAACAAGAGTTCTTAAAGAATTGAACTGATACCTATCTTAAAGAACTTAATAATAAAGTTTTTAGTTTGTATAACTATAATAATTTTTTTATACCTGATTTTTTAAAAGAGGATCCAAATAATCCAGAAAGTCCGGCGATTACTAATTATTCTCAAATACCTTATCATCATTGGTATAGAGTATTAGATAGTGATATTGATTGAACAGAAGTTGAAGAGGAAGAAATTCGTGAAAAAGTAGAAGAAGAAATGTCAAGAGCTACAGAAGAAGAAAAAGAAGCAGAAGTTCAACGAAGAAGAAAAGAATTACAACAAAAAAAATCAGAAGAATATTTTTTAGGTGCAAAAGCGGGATTTGCCGTTCTTTCTTATGCCAGAAATGAGAATGAATTAGACAAACCAGAAGGTGTTGTACGCCAAAATGAAAAATATTATACGGTTGTTCCATCATCTTGAGGAAGTTTTTATGACTTTTATGTTTCAAACGGAGTATGATACTTTACTTTTGATCCTCAGGCAGAAGAAAAACTTGGTCGTACAAATCTTTTATATAATATAGATAGTTTTAATAGTAGATTTTTTATTAAAAACGATGATAATGCACAACCAATTACAGGAAGTTATGGAGAATCTATTAAAGCTTTATTTAAAAATGCTGAAGAAATAAGTCTTTATATAATAGATAAACAAAGCCACTTATGAACAGACATTCAAGGTAATCCTGTTATGGGGTTTAACATATATAAAGAAACAAATGATAGTTTCGGCGAAGAAATTGTTTTAGATACAAAACTTTCATATTCAAGAGTTGCCAAATCTAATACTGCAGTTTATACTATAAAAGACAAAAGTGGAAATAGAATAGTTCCGTCAAATGGAGAAACAGACATTACACTTATTTAGAGGATAGTTTATGACATATTTTAAGCTTTTATTATTAACTCCTCATTTTGAAAAAATTGGGGTTCGTTACTATACAGAAGATACTATTAGCGAATTTTATAATCAAGAAGATTCCTATAATAGTAAACAAAATCCTTTTTTAAGTGCAACAAATTATGAAAGACAAGACAATATAACTCTATCTAATTCTAATGAAAGTTTTTTAAATCAAGATGATAACTATGTTGTCGCAGAATCGAATATCAATGATAGAAAAAATACTTTTTGTTATACATATAATGAAAAATTATCAAAATCATTAAATGGACAAAAATCTTTAACTTTTAGTTTAGATAGGTATTTAATGATAGAAAATGAATGGAAAGAAAATCCATTTGCAAGATTATTTTCAATCGGTACTCAATTGCTTTTAATTGATGGTTTTGGTAATGAGTATATTTTTACAATTAAAAATATTAAGTATTCTTTTAAAGAAATTAACACTACTTATGATGTTACTTGTGATGATAGTTTCACATATCAAACAATTAGACAAAATAGTGGTTATACACTAGAAAATGATGCATCAAGCGTTGATTTTATTGGTGCTTTAAATATAGATGAATGGACACAACAATATATTATTAAAGATTGTCATATTTTTTATAACTATCTTCCTTTAGAAATTGGTTTATATGAAAGTAAAAATAAAGAAATTTTTACTTTTAGATATGGCGATGATCTTTATAATGTTCAACGTATTTTAAAAGAGCCTTATAGACCATCATTAAAGGATTCTAATGGCAAGGTTCTTGAAGAAAGAGATGGAATTTATTTTGAAACATTTCCTTTTTCTTGCTCAGGCTCTAATGCTAATGCGGCATTAATTTCACTTGGAGAATCCTTAGGTCTTCAATTAAAAACACTTGAACATGCAAGATATCAAGGTTCTAATAGACAAAATGTTTTTGATTGTTATTTTTGGTTTGAACCGCAAAAGAATGATAGACGTTTAGGTTTAACATATTCGCCAAGAGATTCAATTCAAAGTTTTGGTTTATCTCATGCAGGAGATTCTTTAACTACTGTTTTAAATGTTGAAGGACCAGAATATGATGAAGAATTAATTACATTACTTCCTACTCCGCCTGGAATATTTTTAGATTTATTTAACTCAGAGGAGTGAAAGAATAGTGGTTATGCACCTGGTTATTTTTCTTCATATTGTTCTGGAAGAGAATATTCTACAATAATTGGTAATTTAGATATAGTAGAAACACCAACGGATCCTGAAGGACCAGAGGAACCTCAACCAGAAGAACAATGTTTTAAAATTAATAATTTTGTTTTACCACAATTCTTTAATAAAATTGCTTTTAGAACAGAAGAAAATCAAACAGATTTTTCAATTCTTTCTAGCGGTGCAACAACTATTGATAATATTACTGCTATTACAGACAGACTTTATTTAGAAATTGAATCTTTTGATATAGATAATAATGAAGAGAGTGAAACATATGGCCAACGAATTAATGAGGTTATTTATGATATTTATGAAAATGAAGAAATTCCAACTTTCATAAAAAGAGAAAATACAAATTATTATATAAAATGAGATGGAACTCAAGGAAACATTAATGAGGATTTTACTGTTGTTCTTTATTTTTATAGAGATGTAACAGTAGAAGAACAAGAGTTTGCGGAAATGGCGGACAAATGTCCTTGGTTAGAAAATAAAATTATTGATTTTTCATATTTTTTAGATAACAATATTATTTCCAAAGATGAATATAATTCATTAATGAATATATTACAAAATGAACTACGCATTGTTAATGGACAATTAATGTTTTATGCACAAGCATATTATACTGCACTTCATGAACGTACAAAAATTTTAGCTGAACTTACAAATAGCTTAGATCTTTTGGGCGCAGAATGTGAGGCATCAATTATCGAACCATTAACAGAGCGTGGAGCAGTAGATATACTATACTCAGATGATTTTAAAAATATGTATAATAATATTATGTCATCTATAGTAAATCCTAAAGAAAAAATTGCAATATTAGATTATGATGATATAGTTACAGATTATTTAAATAAATATATTAATTCAGATCAAAGATTTCTAAAGAATCTTTACAACTTTTCGAATTATTTTTATACAATAAATAGTTTCTCTGCGAAAAATTTATACCCTTATACATTAACTATAAACAGTGATTTTAACCCTTCTTCAGAGGACTTAATTTGAGTCGATGACAAAGCTACATCTGTAGTTAATTGATACACTTTTAATAAAACTAACTATAGTTTAATTACTTCTAATTTCAAATATTATGTTGGATATAAAGAAGAAAATGAAGATGAAACTATTAGTAATTATGGTCGTCCTTTAGTAGCATTATTTAAGAAAAATTTACAAGATGGATATTTATATAACGTTTCAAATGAAATAGTATATAATAATCCTAATAGTTATTCACCACTTTATATTTTAGATGAAAAAAAGAAAGAAAGTTTCTTATATATAGATACAAGCGGGAATAAATATGATAATGATATCGATTATTTTTTAGTCCGTTTAAAAGTAAAAATATATGGATTAGGAATACAAGAACGTACTTGAAGTTCAGACAGCGATCTATTGAATCCTAATTATATTTTTAACAATCATTTTGATATAGATAACAATAAAGATTATACAACATATATTAATGCGGAAGATTTGTATATAACAATAAACAAAACAACTGAAGGTCAAACTATTAGTAAATATTATGAACCTATTGGTGAAGTTAAGTTTATAGAATGAAAAAAAGAACAAGAAGAAAATAATATAAATTATTATGCTTATTCTGAACCAATTAGAGTTAGAGAAATAAATAATACTAAAGAAACAAATTGTAATTTTGAATTTTATAAAGCCTCTTTAAGTGAATTAAATAAAACTTATTTAGATTATTTGCTTCTTTTAAAAGAAGAAACAACTTCAGATGAGCAAATTCCTGATGATTTGCGTTTTGATAATTATTTTATTAAAGAAAAAACCTATTATGAGCCAATATCTATAACATATAATGATCAAGGTAGTTTTACAGAGATAGAATATCATCAAGCGTATGATAAAATGAAATCATTTTTAACAAAAAAAGTATTATATCGTTGTACAGAATTAGAACAAGACTGAAATAACAATGAACTTTTAAGTAATTCTCAAGGTCTTCGTCAACCGGTTTCCGGAGACTACTTAATTTATTTAAAATATCTTCCTTTAGAAAATATATATGTAAAAACAAACAATCTTCAAATTAATAATAAAACATATGAATGTAGGGTATTAAATAAAGAAGGAAAAAATGAAGAAGATTTTAAAAGAAGTTGAGACAATTTCTTACAAGATAAGTTACAAACAATAGATGAAAGAACAGGAAATCCTTATGGATATAAAACATACAAGCCACTTTCTTTTGTTAATTGAAAAAACAAAGATTCTTTTTTCAGAAATGTAATGCCTAATTTATGAAAACCTGTCGTTACTAGTTGCGTTGCAACATTATTTATTCTACCTGCTTCATTAGCAGCAGCTGTGGCAACTACGGCAAGCTTATGAATTTGATATTATAACGCCTATTCTCCAGGAACTGAAGGAAGAAGTAATCATGATTTCTTCGGTGATAATCATCAAAATAAAGGTGAAGTTGTTATAAATGAAGTAACTAACTCTTGGATATTATATCATACAATTCAGGGATTTGAAACAGCATATTATATATTTTTTAAAACTGCACAATCTTATTTAGAGTATAAGGATGCAATTAATAAGAAAGGCGCTATTTTTAATTTTATAGATAATATGAAAGTAAAGGATACTCAAGACGAAATAGAACCAGAAAATGCAAGCGGTTGAGTCAATGAAAATATAAGAGATTTAGCAGGACAATGAGTAGCAAGAAAAACAAGTGGAGACGACACGATAGTACCATGAGTTTATGATTTATATTGAAATAAATTAGGTTTCACTACTTCAATTATTGAAGACTGATATGGTCGTCGACAAACACAAAATATAATAGGTAATTTATATCTTCAAAATCCTCATTTTTTAAAACCAGTTAAATCAACAGATATTATTTACAAAGGAAAATCTTATAAAGTACTTATAATCAAAGATGAATCAAGCGATGATTATATAATAAAATCTGATAATTTTGAATCTTTTAATAATTTCTTAGAAGAAAATAATAAAATAAATTCTATATGATATTATCCTATTTATAAGAATTTGCATCCTATAGATTTATCACAAATTGATATCGCAGATAGTGGAACAACTTTTGAAGCATTACATTATAACAAACTTTCTGATGATTTTGATTATTTATATCAAAAAACAGAATATGGAAAAACATTAGTTATGGCTATTTTTGAAGAAATAGATTATAATTTAAAACCTGTTTCTGAAATAGAATATACTGGTGCAGAAAAATATTATGATTCAAACGGCAGAGAAAATATTCCTTTTAAAGAAAATGATTTTACAGAAAAAGTTTTCAGAGCGCCAACATTTGAAGAATGTTTAATACATCCAGAATCTTTTGATAAAGATGTAACATATTATATGGATTCAAAAGGAGAAAAACGTGCATATACACTTTATCAAATTAAAAATTCATCAAGTACAAAATGGCAATTTGGTTATTTAGACGCTAACTCTTATGAATGAGATGCGTTTGATGCCGATATACCTAAATACTCTACACCAATTATTAAAAATGAAATTCAATTACTTTGGACAAGAGAAAGCGGAATACCTAAATATGTTATTAAATCAATCAACAGTAATTTCTTACCAATTTATCAAGATTTAGAATTTGCAGATTGAAATAATCATCAATCAACAATAACAACAGTAATTGGAGATGACTCTATAGAGTTAACCTGTTCTTATGGAAATCCAGAATCTTTATCAGATTTAACAAATGGAGACTTCTGATATAAATATCACGGAGACTTAAATCATCCATTATTACAACAATATGCGGCAGCAGTCGAATGCAAACTAACTGAATACTGGAATTCTGCTTTTACTAATAGTAAATATTGTAATTACTTCATTCCAGAAACTTGGACTTCTGTAGGAAAATTAACAAATAATTATTTTGCAGACAGAATAGTTATGAAAAATCCAGATAGAGATAAAGTTTCTCTTAATATTGAATACATACCGAATATTAAAATTTATGCAGATAAACAAAAAACAGTACTTAAAAAATACTATTATAAATATCATTCATCAACACTTGCGCCAGAAGATTTAATAAATACAGAAGATCAAGAGGCCATTCAACGCATCTTAAGAAAAAATATAAGTATTAAAGCAATATTTGATGATTTAGAAGATATATCTTTAGATAATGTTGTCTGTACAGAACAAGGTAATACAAGTTATTATTATATTGAAAATGGCGGAAAAACCTGAAAAACGCTTATACGAGAAGCTACTGGTCTCTCTCTTGATTACTTTAGTGGTTTATATAAAATGTCTCTTATTAAGATTCTTAAATCTTATAAACCACTACCGATGACAGAATATTATAGACTTAAAAAAGCGCATGATAGTATCTGATCAAGTAAGTTATTTCAACGTTTTGGTTTCTTAATTCTTGAAAATAATTACAAAGATACATTATCTACAACATCAAAAGAATTATATCAAGCGGCCGTAAATGCCTTCAGAGACTATTCTAATCCTGAACGCCAATACAACCTTACATTAATTGATGTCGCATCATTGAAGGGCTATCATGGTCAAGATTTAAGAATTGGCGATGCAATCCGTATTGATGCGCAAGAATATTATAATGAGTATGACCAAATTTATAATAGTTTGTCTCAATACTTATTTATTACAGATATTAATTACAATCTCCGTAATGCTACTGATATTAGTGTTACAGTAAATGCAATTAAATATCAAGACAAGTTAATTCAAAAACTTGTTAAATTAATTAAATAAAGGGGAGATTAATTTCTCCCCTTGAGAATTGCTAAAATACAATAAAAGTTTTATATTATTAAAGAGGTATAAATATGATATTTTGAAAATATATTAAAGGTTTAAATGAAGGAACACCTGCACAAGCTGGAGATCCAATTCCGCAATTTTTTACATTTTTAAAATTTTCAAATACCGGGTCTGACTATAGCTGTGAACTCTTACCTGAAATATATGTTAATACATCTAATTCTTTTGGAGGAACTCCTTTAGGAAGAATTATTACCTCTGATGCTACTAACCAAATTATTAATAAAGATTTTACCTTTTCAGACATTAGAATTAATTTTAGTAATGAAATTTGAGATGAAGATACAGGTGAAAAGTATTCTTATTTGCAATATCTACCAACAGATGACCATAATATAGCATTAGTGAGCCGTGGAGATAGTGGTAAGATAAACTTATGAGCAATGCGAAATTGCATTAGAGGTGGAAATGGTACAACTGGTGTAACCTTTACTGTTGCTCCTGATAATGTTCGACTATATGCTAGTAATTCAGAAACTAATTATAGTAGTAATTATAAATTTTCTGTAAATGCAAATGGAGATATGGACTTGACAGGATATTGCCAAGCTACATATTTTAACGCCAAATCAGATAGACGCGCGAAAACAAATATCAAACCTCTTTCAATTAATGCTCTTGAATTAGTAAATAAAATACCATTATACTCCTTTAAGTATAAAGATAGTGACCTACCATCAATTGGTATTATTGCACAAGATGTCCAAGATATAAATATTGAAGGTTTTAAACTTGTTGATAATGAACAAGCATCCGGAAAAGACTATGATTATATGTCTATCCATGAATCAAAACTTACATATATCTTATGGAAGGCAGTTCAAGAGCAACAAAAACAAATCGATCTTCTTAAAGAAGAAATAGAACAACTAAAAAAGAGAGGTTAACCTCTCTTTTTAATTTCCAAATGCATTTTTAATTTGATAATGAGAATGGACTCCATAACGTCCAATTAATATGGCTTCAGCAACATCATTATTTACTTTTACACCATATTTTTCTTGTACAGTAATTACGCTAAGTTGTTTCTCTTGAGTGCGGTTTTTTCCGCATGTTCCCGCGTATTTTCTTCACACATTAGGACTTACAACTTCATAAGGAATATTGTGTTCAGTGCAAACTGTTTCTAATACTCCAAGTAATTCCGCAAGTACTTTAAATGTTAAAACCGCACCTCATTGATATTGAATATCTTCCATAACAATGAAATCAGGTTTTCATTCTTTAATAACAATATCTTCAACAAATTTTTTAATTCTTACAAGTCTGTCTTTAAGCAATCCATTAAAAGTATATAAGTTAAAGAACTTTAATTGACTATCTTCAAAAATACTTAATCCGAAACTTTCTGTTGCTTGATCAAAAGCAATAACTCTGTATCCTTGTTTAGGTGGAACAGAAGTAGGGTTTACAAACGAAACTTTATCGCATTGTGGACAAGTAAAACTTGCAGCACGAAAATCTGCTAAACTAACCTGAGTTAAATGACCATGTTCGCATTTAACAGTAATTAAACTATTAATGTTTTCATAGCCTTCATCACTAACTAAAGTAAAACCTTTACTTTCGACTTCTTCTTTAATTTTTTCGGTAGAAAGTCGTCCCATTATTTTTCTTCCCTTTCTTTAATAAGAGAATCAACAATGGCGGCTTTCATAATTAAGTCGCTATCTAAAATCATTTTACTAATGTCATTTTGAATTTTTTTTGCTTCTGCATTTAATTCCTCAATAGACATATTAGCTAATGATTGTCTAAAGTTTATAATTTCTTCTTTTGTCATAATAAACTCCTTTATCTATTGTATTATACTAAAATTTTTAATTATTGCCAAAATTAGTTCTGATAAACATCTGATTTTGATTTTTATAGTGACCCGGCATATACTAATATTGATAAAGGAGACTAGCATGTTTCCGGAGGCAAATAAATGGATACATCAATATGACAAATTGTTATTGCATTTATCGTTTCCATTGTAATTGAAACCGCAATCGGAACCATTGTTGGTGTCTTGATTAAACGTCAATTCGATAAGAGACAAGAAGAAAAGAAGCAATTAGAAGAACTAAAAGAGAATCAAAGAACTCAAGAAGATAATAAAAGATGTGAAGTAGTTAAAACCGCAATTCATAACGAAATGGAAGGGATGAAAGCTGAATTTAAAGCAGACATCAAGCCACTTCAAGATGATCTTGTTTTAATGAAGAAAACAATGCAAAAAGATACTCGTAGAAGTCTTCGTCAAGACGCGGATATGTATATTAAACGAGGCTGAGTATCTGCGCAAGAAAAAACTGAATATGATGAACTATATTGGTGCTATCATAATTTAGGTAGAAATGGTGTTGTAGATGCAGACCACGATGCTGTAATGCATTTACCAACATCGAAAGGAGAATAACATGCCAGCAGAATTATCAAATATCATTTGGACCGCAGTGGGAATTGTAGTTACCGCTGTTGTTACTTGGTTAGTTGGTGTGGCAACTGTTTATATTAATCGTAAGATTAAAGACAAAAAAGCCGCAAACTTTTTATCAAAGATCTTGTATATTATTGGAGATGCAGTTAAACAAATCTTCCAAGAATTTGTTGAAGTTCTTAAAAAAGAAGGCAGATTTGATGAAGCTAAACAAAAAGAAGCCAAAGAAAGAGCATTGAAGATTATTAAATCTCAACTTACTCCTGAATTAATTGAATTTATTAAAGAAAACTTTGGTGATGTTGAAGAATGGCTCAAAAATCAAATTGAAGTTGCAATCTATAACTTTAAAAGATAAAAAGACCTATAAAGGTCTTTTTTCTTTAGAATAAACTTGTTCCGCCTTCGTTCCAATTATCAGGATGGATAATAGGATCAACTTTAAAGAATATATTTTTAAGCATCATTACATCAGCCAAAGCATCATGTGCATTTTCACTACTATAACCTAATGCCTCCGCAACCAAAGTAAGTCGCCACTTTTTACCTAATTTATCTTTTAAACCAAATAAGTTTTGCTTCTTTGCATAATAGATACAATCATAATAACCATCGATGCCAGGGAATTTATCTTTATTAAAATAATCAAAAGGTATATTCAAAACTCGGCAACGTTCATTAAGCATAGGTCTATCGAACGCTTCTCCGTTATAAGTTAATACACAATCAACTTCTTGTTGAGACATCCATTCGCAGAAGTCCATAATGACTTCTTTTTCACTTCTGCAATTAATTAAATCTTTCGCATAAATACCATGAACTTTACTTGCTGCGGGATCTATCTTATGAGTAGTCCTAATTTTTTCATTAAAGCCATCTATAACATTTCCCTTGGCATCACAAATAATCGCGGCGATTTGGACAGGTGCCGCGCTATTTCAATATACAGAAGTAGTTTCCGTATCTAAAACACATATTCTATTATATTTCATATTTGAATGTTTCCTTTCATATTGCTCATGGTATATCATTTTCAGACAGGGATTTAGTTCCTATCTTGCATAACAAAAAGTCTTTATCTTCCCATGTTTGTCTTAATAAATCTCTAAATGGTTCAGGCCATTCTTTTGGTCGTGACCAGAACATAACATTGCGGTCGAATTGTAAGCCTTTACCATAAATCTTCGTAATATATTCTAACCAACTTAATTCAAAGAACTTTTCGGTTCAATCTGCCATAGCTTCAAATACAAAGAAGTAAGGTGAATCAAGTCGATGTCTAAGTTTTTTAATCTTTACTTTGATATTGTTTTTCTTCGCATCAACAATTATTCGTTTAAATTCATTAAAGTCCTTTAAAGCGTTCTCTCGGTTTTCCCAATGAAGATGCGGAGAAAATCTTATCGGCAAGGCTCCAATGGCTATATCAGGAAATACTTTCTTTATAGCCAAGATTACATCTTTTGCTCGTTCATACTCTGTTGTATTGATTTCAAGTCACTGTAAGTTGCATCCAGGAACCAATTTTAATTGTAAGAACTCACTCATGATATCTTTATCAGAGAATAACTTTTGAATCCAAATTGGTTTAAAAAAGGTAACGTTTTTAACTTCTTGCAACCTAATTAGCGCTTTTTTGAGATTTTCTGAATCAGTTGTTCATAAGTTGTCATCAATGACAAGCGCGCGTTTTCTTTTAAATACGTTAGTTCAATCTTGTACTAATGGCATCAGTCTACCCTGATTATCTAAAAGTCTTATTTGTTCGGCTCTTTCAAGTTGAGTATTTTTTTCAGGATAGATAAGATAGTCTGGACGGCATGCAAGCATCGCATTCGGCATTTTCCAGTTTACTTTGCTGAATACGGCATTGCCCCACCATTTTACTTTTGGGTTTAAATAAAATTCATAAGGAGGATTTGGAGTTTTACTATTTTCTTTAATTATATAGTAAATATCATGTGGACGATAAATATCATCGTCTTTTTCAACAAAGTTAACTTCATCGCCAAGTTGTTTATGATAACTTGAAATTTTCATCACATCAGGATTAAAACAATTAACTTTATTTTTACTATAATAATAGTCTAAATCTCAGATGGTAACTCGCATTGTTCTATTGTATAATAAAAGTTATCATGTTTTTGGCACCAATCGTCAGCTACATCTTTATCTTCAATGATACATACTAATCGACCCATGCGGCCAAAAACGTCTCCTCCAACTACTTGATATAGCACATAATATTCTTTCATAGTTAATTCTCCTTAAGCGTCTTGTTTCTCCTCAAATTCTACAAAGTCTCCATCTTCATCAAGAACTATTTTTAAGATAGATTTCCTGCCAGTCGATTTGTAGACCTTCGGTACAAATGTCATACCTCTTTGAATACCTGTAACTAATAAATGAACACCTTTTTCAAAGAAACTATCTTGTTCGATATCTTTTTCGCCATCAATGCTAATATCACCAATAGTATTCATCATCGTGGCGAATAGATCCTTATAGACCTTCAAACTAACAACTCCATCTGGACATTGAAGTGTTACTAAACCTTTTGTTCTATCCCTATCTAATACTGTTCCTGCAATAGTATACAATTTCATTCTTGGAATTTCTTTTCCTTTAATAAAGAAGTTTCCATCCTGCATACCTTCAACGATTGTGTCAATTGGATTAACTGCTATCGGCAATTGTTTAATCACTTTCTTTAAAGGATGTCCGCTATAATAGAAGTTAATACTATCTAATTCCCATTGTAAGCTATCACCATTACAATACTTTTGATACTCATCATTAAATAAACGTTCATTTAATTTCTTCAAAAGCTCATCGTGGTTCTTTGATATATAATTCTTAATTGGAACCATTTTATTTTCATAAAATACGTCCCATTTTTTACTATTTAAAACTTTTCTTGGTTCACCATCAATAAGAAGTTCTTCACCTTGAATACCGCTATCTTTTAAGATACCTTTCCAAATATCGACCTTATTGAAAGGTATATCTAATCTATCTGCGCAATACCAAAGTTTTTGGCTATCTCTATTTCTTCTGAGTTCTTTAGTCATTTTATAAACTTCACTATTATAATCGAACTCTGCTGGCAATAAATGTAAATCAATTAACATATTTGCATTTTGCATTGTTAATTTCTTCTTCATATCCGCAGTTGTCGCAATATAATCTTTTAAAATTTGTTCACGACTCTTATTTTCAACCTTATCAAAAGCTCCGCACTTAATTAAATTAATTACTTTTGGCTTTGTGATAATTCTTTTTTGTATCTTATTTAAAAAGTCATCTAAACTCTTAAATGGTCTGTTCGCCATAATTTCCGCGATTGATGGCTCAGTGATTTGAGAGATGCCTTTTAATCCATATAAGATACTATTGTGTTCGACATTCGGTGTAAAAGAAAGACGAGATTCATTAATATCTGGCATTTCAATCTTACAAATTTGTTTAAATTTATCTAATGCGGACGCAAGTTTAGCATAGTCCATTTTATTTTGAACTTTCTTTTCTTCACCTGCATCACCATCGACAATATCATTTTCAATTAAGTTATAAAAGTCAGCCGCATTAATCGCACTACTATCAACAGACAAACATGCACAGTTCCAATAAATAATTGGATAATGGAACGCTAAATTCATTTCTTGTAAAGCGATAAGTGCATAACCAGTTGTATGAATTTCACTAAATGAATAACCCAACTGAGCACTTACTTGGACATACCAAATATAACTTAATAAGTTATTCGATGTGCCTAAAGCTCTGCCCTTTTCAAAGAATAATTCTTTAACTGCTTCAATTTCTCTAAATTGTTTCTTTGCGATTGTCTTACGAAGTTTATTTGCCTCTTTCATATCAAATCCACTAATTTGTGGATCCATAACAATTTGCATAATAACTTCTTGAGATTCACCGACACCGCATTTCTTTTCCAGATACTTTCTTAAAAGTTTTTGTTCATCTTCTGTTAAACCATAATTGCGCATTTCATCAGACCAAGCAGAAGGTAATTTTTTAAATCTTGCATACTTTTCAAGTGGTAATTCACCTTCGCCCATTAATCTCATTAAAGATGAACTAATGGCCAATTCATTTAAACTATGCGGTTGAATACTTTTGATCGCTTGTGAACCGACTAATGTATCAAACTGGAACAAGCTACTAATTTCGCCATTTCCAACCATTTCCCACATCTTTTCACTTGTATAATCTAAGTTTTGTGGGGCTAAATATTTATTATAAGTACTTCTTAAACTTCCTTGCCATTCCATTACTCCATCTTCCAACATATAGTTCATACATTGTCTGATACGGTCTAATGCAGATACAGTTAAAAAGTCATACTTAACCATACCACATCTTTCTAATGTATGTAAGTCATAAGATGTAACAATTTGTTCCTTAGAAGTTTTCATTACACTATTATAATCATTAAAATCACCATTAACACAAACAACACCTGATGCATGAACACCAAGTCTTGTGATAAGACCTTCAATACTTTGTGCTAATTTCCAAAGTTTTGGATATTCTTTCATTTGGTCAACAAATGCTTTAATTGGCTTTCTATCTTCATCATTACCATAAAAACAATCTTTTAACGACCAGTCGAAACCACGTTCATTCGGTATCATTGATGTAATATAACTAATTACGTCATCATCAATTTTTAATCCACGTCCCGCAGTTTTAATTGCACTCTTTGTTCCTTCTGTACCAAATGTACAAACGTTAATAACGTCTCCACCGATACTATTAAAATATTTTTTGACTTCATTAAAAACGATCGCACGTTTATCTGATTCTGTATCAAAGTCAATATCAGGAAGGTCTGGACGAGATGGATGTAAGAAACGCCAAACAAATGGAAGTTCCATCTCAATTGGATTCATTTGTGTGATGCCTAAAAGATAGTTAATAAGAAGTGCACCCGCAGATCCACGACTTGGACCAACTAATGATTGAGCATCATTCCAAACAATATCCATAATTTTAGACATTGTGATAAAATAATCCGCCATTGGTTGTTCGATCTTGTCACCAACTTGTTTTAATGTCCAAAACTCTTCTTCTAAACGTTTATAATATACTTCTGTATTCCAAGAAGTTTTATATTTTTCAACAAAACCATGTGCCACTAAACGAGCTAAATAGTTATCACTTTTAATATCTGTATGAAGATAATGGTAGAAGTTTGGATAAGTTTCTTTATCAACATCATTAAAAACTTCTAAATCATCTGCATAAGCATCCCAATATTCATATTTAACTTGTGCTAGTTTTGGCTTTTGTTCAAGTTCATAAAAATCGCACATGTCTTTAATCTTTCTTGTGTTTGCAACCATGCGGCCAAAATCCGCGTCAGAGACATATGGCATTAATTTATGAACTTCATCTTCTGACATTATATAGGCATACTTATAAAACTCATCAACTTCTCTATCTTTTGAACTTTTTGAGTTTAAAAATGCTTTATGAATGTCTCTTTCATCTTCTTTTAAATAATGCGCGTCAGTAGTAAAGATAAATGGATACTTACCCCAATATCTTCCTATCATAAACTCATTATATTCATTTTGTTCACTGCCAACTTCATTTGGTTGAAGTTCGACATAAAAATTATCTACACCAAATAAGCCTTGCATTGCGGCTAAATGATTATCTAATTTTCCAATATAATAATCTTTATCTTGTCCTTGTTCCCAAGGAAATTTATCATCATCATGAAAAGCTTTACGCCAATTCCACGCCGCATAACCACCTAAACATGCTGTTGAACAAACTAAATGTCCTGGATTTTTTCCAACAACATCAATTAAATCACTTGGATAAGTTGGAGTTCTTAAAATACCTCTAAACCATGCACGACGCCAAGCTCTACTACTTAATTCTTTTAATTGTCTAAAACCAATAGCATCTTTTGCTATTAAAATTAAATGCCAAAAATGAACAGGATGGTTACCGTCCATTTGAGCTTCTGTTAAACCTTCTTCGCTTAAATATATCTCATTACCTAAAATAACTTTAAAATCTAATTCTTTTGAAGCCGCGCTATATCCAATAAAATCTTCTTCTGGATGAAGTGCAGACCATTCTTTTTTTAATTTAGCTTTATATTCGTCGAGTTCTTTTAAAGTACCTGAAAGACAATCGTGATCAGTGAACGCTAATCCCGACATACCTAAATCCCAAACATAGTCAATCATTCTTTCCGAACGATTTGTACTATCAATAATCTTTAAGTTTGAGAACTCTGTATGATTATGCAATCCGCAATAACTTCTCATAATTGCTCCTTTCATTCTTATGTTATATTATACTAAGCTTTTGGTGTTTTGTCTATAATTTTTTCTTCGTCAATTCCAAATTCTTCAGCCATTTGTTTGACCTTTTCTTCAAGTTCTTCTTGTAGAGAGTTAAAAATATCATCAGCACTATCATAAAATACTGAAACCATTTCTAAAACTTGTTCTTTTGTGAACTCAAGATAAAGGCGGTCTAAAGAGGCAATTAAGACACCAGAAGAAACGATGTCCCAATTATCTAAATGGAACTTTTCAATAAATTCTTTCTTATTCATTACAAGATCCGCCTGTTCCATTTGTTGAAGTAGCCCAAGTAGGTTTCATTATTCCTGGATTAAGTGGACACATGGAATTTGTTTTAGTACAAATTCCGCAAGGAAGACGATGTGGGCAATCTTGATAAATACCTGGTTGACCCCAATTATCTCTATAAGGATATTCAAATCCTGGATAAGGATTGACTGTATTATTAATTGCTGTATTCTTTGATTCTTTCATAATTTTCTCCTTAAATTAAACTAAATAAAGTATCTTGTTTTTGTTCTGGTTCTCTTGGTGATATTTCAATATCATCAATCATAATTTGTAATTTAAAATTACCTTGCCATTCATTTAATTGCGGTCTTCCAACAATTTTTGCAGTTCCGAATGGTGTATTTATTAACTGTTCTGCTAGTGCTTTGTTCTTAAAAGCAACAAAATCTATATCATTTGCCTTAATTTTGATAGAACTTCTATCTTTTCCCATGATGAGAATGTCTGTTTTACCATAGTTTATCGTAAAAGCGAACTTTGGTTGAGGGATTGAGTTACCCCATAATTCATCATAACTTGCCATTTGAAATAACATTTGATAATCAATATCATAGTTATCTTTAAAGATGTAGTCTACATCATAAACTGTTTCAAAAGCAAGAGGATTAAGTTCTGTATTCGCCTTCTCTCTTAACTTTTCTACTTCTTCAGGAAGTAAGAAGGCACCAAATGCATTGGCATGTCCTTCGGCATAATAGACACCAGTTTTATGAAGGAAATCTTTTAAATCTGGTAAACCATAGAAGTTTCCGTTTCTTCCGCTACCTCCAAATACATGTCGTCCTTCATATTCAGTTTCACGCAATACTAATGCTGGTCTATTAAATTCTTTAACTAATTCCATCGCAATTAAGCCAGTGAAATTAGGATTAATCTTTTTACTTTCAGCACTATTTAATGTCGCAATAATTACATTATCATTATCGTGTTGTTCTTCACGAATTTTTCCGCATAGCCATTCAAAAGCTTTTTTCTTCTGTGCATCTTGTCTGCTCTTTGCATTTGCGGCTAAACGTGCGGCATTTTGATAAATAGTTTCATAAGTAGTGACTCCGCGCCAAGTATGCGGAACTTCTTCACTACTATTTTCAGTACACATTGCCTTAAAAACTGCCTCTTTATCTTCTGGTTCTCCTCCTCTAATAACACCATTAATAATTGGCGCAATATAGAAGGCTACATCAATCTTAGTTAAGATATTTGGATTTTTAATTCCATGAGCTTGTTTAATTGCGACTTCTTTAATAAATTGGTTCTTAATATTTTTTAAACCATAGTAGGCTAAATAATTATTACCAAGAGAAGTCATATTCATTGCATCCGCAATAATTCCAATAGCCGCTAAATCTCTATAATCTTCATAGGTCTTTGTTCCTGGGAAATAAAGTTGATCCATCATTTTAATAAACATATATACAACACCCGCGCCACTCATATATTTATTGTCAAAATGAGGACTAAATTGATTATTTACTAAAATAGCACCGGTATCACGATAGTTATCTACTTCATGATGGTCAAGAATAATAACTGTTTTACCTTGACGGACAAGTTCTTCTTGTTCTTCATAATTATTTGAACCGGCATCTGGTACAAAAATTAATTGTCTATCTTCTGGAATATCTTTTAATACGATACCGTGTTCTTTTCCTGGATGTAATTTATATTGAATATCAATAGATGGAAATACTCTTTTAAGATAATTAATTAAAATTGAGGCAGAAGTATAACCATCTGTATCACTATCAACTATGACAAATACTTTGTCACCGTGAGTTATCTTTGACCATGCGGTTTCACAAGCTTTTTTGATATTACCAAGCTGTTCAGGGTTATCTTCATCTGTATCTCTCGGCTTGTCTATAAAACTGATAACATCTTCTTTTTTAATACCCAAGCTTTCAAGATATTGAACTATATAACTAACTTCTTTACCATCATAACTTTGCATGCGGTTTGAAGTTTTAATTAAATGATTGACTTTTAATTCTACTTTGTTCATTTTAATCACTCCAAATCGTAACAATCACGGCATCTGAAAAATACCAAATAAAAGCACCAATATAATATATAAATAAGCCAATACCTCCGATAGCCAAAACAACAGCATACAAAACTAATCCGATTACCATAAAAACCAATGTTAGAGGTATCGCCATAATTGTTAATAAAATCTTCTTTAATATGTTCATTTTCTCATTCCTATATAATTCTTCTGTTTTTTAAAATTCTTTCAAATGTATCTTTTCCGCCATCTATTGGACTACTTTTATATGGAAGTTCAAATTCATAATCCATTAAAATACTTACATTAAAATATGGAGATAAAATTTTTGCCTTCTCAACATATTTTTCTTCAATTTCTGCTAATTGTTTATAATCTTCATAATCACTATCATATGCAAGAATTACATGATTAACTTTCATTTTTAATAGATATTGAATATGATCTTTAGTAATATTTTGTCCTAATGTCGCTAAAGATATATTGTTTTGATTGCCATAAATTGAGCCATATTTTAAACAACTCTTTTCGCCTTCAAAAATAATTGCCATATGTTTTCGCTCAATATTATGTTTATTTTCATAAATACCATAAAAAGTTCTTCCAGTTGGGTGATTATATAAAACTCCTTCATCATATAAAGGTCTATATTTACCCTTCTTAATATCCGACTCTTTAAAATATCTTTCTCTTATTCCAATTAATTCTCCATCGAAATTAAAGTTAGGAATAACTATCGCAGAACGATATGAGTCATATTTTATATTGAACTTTTGCAATGTTTCAATACTAATACCTTCTTCAATCCAAGGCATTAATCCCATATAATTAAAACTGAATTTTTTTAATATGTTTTTATCATATGTCTTAAATTCCGCATCAATATTGCCTACATAAACATTGTTTAATGTTTGCATATATCTAATATCTTCAAGAACATTGTGTCCCTTATTATCTACTGAAATTTGTGAGGTATCCAAATCACAAATTGCAACTGCTTGAGATAAAGTAATTTCCTCTCCTCTAAGATGATACATCTTTTGAAGAAGAGTGAAGATATCGAATGTCGCCGCACATTCTGTATAACAATGAAATAACTTTGTATTTTTGTAATAAAATAATTTCGGACTTCCGCCTTCTAAATTATGACAACAAGTAGGGAAGACAATTTCATTCTCATTTTCCTCTACTGGTTCAACATTAAATTGCGCGAGAATGTCCTTAATGGCCTCATCTGTCAATTGGTCTCTTAATTCTTTAAAATCCATTTTACTTACCTTCCTTAATTATTCCTCTTGTCTTTAAATCTAAAAAGTCAAATGGTTCTTTATTATATTGAAGTTGACCAATATCTGCGACCGTCTTATATGCAGAGTCAGTTACAAATAAATCCTGACATCTACAAGTTGAGTAATCAAAATATCTAAATATTTTGACACTATTTAATTCTCCTCTTCTATTTTTATATATATCAATAACTACATTTGGTTCGTGTTTGAACTTTTGAGGATAACTCTTTTGAAGTTCTGTCCAAATCGCATCAATTTGTTCACGTTCTTCTTGTGTTAATTTAACGCCTACCATACCAATATCAATTTTATCGGCAATAGCTTTAGAACCACGCAAACAGTTTTGATCACGAATACCAATCGCCTTTTTCGACCAGTTTTCATTTAACTGAGTAGCACTTTGAATGAATACATTATATATCATTGCGGTTTCTTTAATACTATTTGACAACATCATTAACATGACGTCTTCACGAATATTTTCCGCACTAAACTCTGTTAACAAACCTGGACTACTAAAGATGTAATCATAAAAGATATATTCTACATTATTTTGAACAATATACTTGGCTAAAATCGCTTTAACCATCGCAATACTTGGATCAGGTACTGCCTCAAGAATTAAATTATGACCATAAGTATCAATAATATCTAAAGCCTTTTTAATTCTATCTTCTTCTACTGGTGTATATGTGCCAAAAAGAATATTCTTTTCATTAACTCCGCTTACATAAGCGAGAATCATGGTTTGAATTTCATCTGCTTTTTGTTCTGTTGTTATGTAAAGAACTTTTTGATAATTATCTTCATTAATGCCGCCACGCAATACGACTTTGCCGTCTCCGTCAAGATAAGGCATACTAATTGCACATGCATTACCGACCATATAACGAGTTTTACCAGCACCAGATGGCGCACTATAAGTATATAATTTACCTAATCGCGCTCCTCTTGTTGCATAATTTACAATATCTCCATCTAAAGGCAAACCAACTTCTGGATTGGCTTGAAGTTCGGCAACTAATGCTCTCATTCCTTCATTTGCTGTTTGAGATGAACTTGTATCTTTACCGACATGGCGGTTCTCTATATCTACAAGATGTTCTCTTACTCTATTTATAATTTCAACTAAAGATATGTTATTTAATTTCATATCTTCAGAATCACGATTGAGAGGATCTTTTTCTGTGTCATAGAATTCTTTTGTATCATATCCTATTGACTCTAAGTCCCTCAACATTGAGAACTTTTTTAATCTTTGATAATATGCATCAAATTGCTTTTCATCTGTTCCTTCGGTTGATTGATAACATTGAGTTATAAATTCATAACCTTTTTCTTTTTTATAAAACTCATATTGACTTTTATATTGACTTAAATATAAATCAATATCTTGCGGAGTAATGCGTTCAACTCCATTTTGAGCCATATTAAAAATAGCATAAAAAACAATTTGTTGTAATGGCTTATAAAAATCTGTCTTTACAAATGCATAACGATCATCTTGAAGAAGAAGAGGTTTATGCATCAAACAACTTAAAACATAAAGAGATGTGTTATTATCGAACAAATCTTTCTTAATCATTGCCATCTCCTTCGATATCAATGTCATTGATATCTAGTTGTTTTGGTTGTCGTTTCTTATGTTGTAACGACTTTATGTTGAATATAATATTATTTTCTTGATAAGCTACAATTTTATTTGCTTGAGCCTTCTTTTCTTGTTGGTCAAGTTCCAACTGTTTAAAGTATTTTGCCGCCCTTTCTCTAACAGAAGCAACAAAACCAAGTCCGTATAAAGGTTCGCATTTACCCTTAAAAACTTCAGTATACCAAACAATACATCTCGCAATTTCCTTATATGACATTCTATCAATAAGGACATAACTATTAATATGTTTACGAATAAGCGGGGTGATAGACGTTAAGCCCATCACCTCGCATATTAATTGTTCTAAATCTTGTTTGGTATAATTATTAGTTGCCACTTACTGGTGCGGCTAACTCTTTTTTAACTTCGTTTATAAAGTAATTAATTCTTTGTAAGTTTTGACTATCATCAGCTAAAGTAAACATACTTAAACGTTTACCATTTGTGATTTTAACTACATAGTCAACGATGGCTTTTGAAGCATCTTCAGGATATTTGTCTTGAACTGCCTTAATGACATCTTCTTTCATTTTATCAAAACCAACTTGATTTAAGACTACTGTTTGATATTTATCACAATTATCTGCAATAGCACGATAGTTTATTTCTTTTCTATTTACTTCTGGTAAATCTTCACCGGCATAAATATATAAACCAAGACCATGACGTGCGCATGCCTTAACAAATGCACGTTGAATTGCTTTATTAACGTCTGTCATCTTAATTACAGATACTGGAACTGAGTTGTTTCTATTATCCATAACTGGAAGAAGTTCAACATACTCAACACCATCAACTGTTACACCAACTTTAACATAACAAGTTTTTCCATCTGTAAAATATGGAATCTCATTACTATCTTCTGTTACAGTGACTGTTTCAACACCACCATCTACAATTTTAGATGTAATAGTAGATTTGACTGTTCTTTTATAAATTGTATAGAAAGCATCAGGATATGCTTTTTTGAGTTCTCCCCAAGCATAAGCCCAACTTAAATATTTTAAACCAATTTTTTCTTTAATTTTATCTGTTAAATCTATATTATTAAGCTTTTCAAAACTATTTAATTCTTTTTTATTTTCTTCTGACATTTTTATACTCCTAATTGAATATAACATTAAGAGGCGAGTTAAAAACCCGCCTTTCTATTAAAGTAAACTTGCTTGTCTTGAAGTAACTTTTGGTTCTTCTTCAACAACTGAAGATTCTCCACTAGCCTTTGCTGTAGCTTCAATTTCCGCGTCGTGAGCTTTATAAGCTGAGACTAATGTTCTAATAACATCACTTGGATAAGCACCAATAGTTGCATCTTTAATTACTGAAGAACCACCTGAAATGAAGAAGTTAGAGATTTTGTTTGTGAAAGTGCGGACTACAGGTTCACCAAAACCACCTTCATTTTTGCTTTCGCTTGTTACTGTCTTAACAATAAAGTTAAGTTTACCATTAACTCTTACTGTGTCACCAACATGATAACCTTTGACACCTTCAATAATTGGTCTGTCAACTGGGTTAACATGAAGAACGAACTTAGACATCATATCGCCTTTATAATTGGATTGACCAATTGCGATATCATAACGATAAACTTCGTTATCTTTGTTTGTTCTTTCTTTTAATTCTTCAACAACGAAACCACCAACTTCGAAGACGGCTTCATCTGTTGCAGTTTCTGTAACACCACGAACAAAGTGACCACTTAATTGTTGAGCTGAAGCCATTTGATTACTTGTTTTGCTGAAGAAACGATTTTCACGGATTTCACCAGTGACTTCAATTTTCTTACCAACTAAATCAGATAACTTTGAGTATGATGTATAAAGTTTGCTAATTTTTCCATCAGCAGTTTTTTCTCCGCTGTAGAAACGAATTTCGAAGGTATTATCAGCACCTTCAATGTTTGAAACGACGGTTGCGGTTCCAGAAATGTAACCTGCGCCATCAGATTTGCGGTTACCAGTTCTCATATCAGCTGAGACTAATCTACCGACTACTTTGAATGAGTTTGTTCTTAAAAAATCCATTGTAATTTTTTCCTTTTCGTTTGTTTGATTAATTTGTTAAAATATTAGTTGCCACATTAATTATCTTTTAATTATTCAATAATAAATGCACGTCCGGCATCTGTTAGACAATATGTCTTATATTCTTTTGGTTTTGTTTCACCCTTATTGTTTGTGAAATCTCTTACTACTGGTTCCGCGTAATCGACTAATCCATTCTTAATAAGAGAGTTTAATACTGGATAAATACCTTTGATACCGGTCATATCAATCATATCTTTTCCAACTAAAACTTCATCGCGTCCTTGCATAAATTCAAGAACTCTTTTGCCATTGTCTGTTAATACAATTTTATTCATTTATATCTCCTTTTAAAATTAGTATATCTTGTGTGGCTCAAGATGTTTATAATATATTATAGTCTATCTTTTTTGATAGGTCAATAATAAAATTATAAAATTCTCACAATCGCACGGCTAGTTAAAGTCGCTCCGATCGCAGTTCTACCCTTTACAGTAATTTTGTTCTTAGCAACGCTAATACCATTTCCTGTTTTTGGGAATAAATATATACTTTCTCTTTCTTTATCAAATCTTCTCATGCAAATAGTATTTTCTGCTATTTGTTGTCCTTTGTTTCCGCGACTATCGGTTGAGAAGTCTTGAACAGAAGTATATTTACCTTTTAAATCTTTTGTCACGAACAATAATAAGTCACTATTATTTACTACTGTCGCGGCCAAAATCGGCGATAAGCCAGATTTAACGCCAACAGTTAATTTAGATGCGACATTAAGTTCTGCAACAGAGAGTTTTAATACTTTCTCGCCATCAAATAACATTACAAAGTCATTATCGGCGCAGAAGTCCGCATAAACTAACTCATCATCGTCTTTAAGTTTTAAGGCTTTTTCGTTGGCTCTTGTAAATCTATATTCATTTGCAAAAGAAACTTTAATATTGCCGTTTTTAGTTACGGTTACGAACTTATCTTTTTTGTTCTTTACACAAGCACCAATTATTTCTTTTGCGGCATTAATCGGAGTAAGTTCTCCTTCTTTATTGTAACCAATAATATCTTCAGGCGTATAAGCATAGACAATGTCTAATGTATTGCCCAAAATACCATTGCCAGTAAAATCACTATCAATTCCATAATTTGTAATCCTAAATTCTTGTTTGATTGCGGGAGTATCGGCTGTGACGGCTGGTCTACTATAATGAATTTCAGTAAGACGTTCGTCTTTGCCAATAACCTTTTTAATTTCTTCTAAATCAGATAAGATAATTCCGTAACGGACATTCTCATCTTCAATAATTGTTTTAATCTTTGCTAAAGTTTCTGTTAAGTTCTTTTCATCATCATTTAAAGCCTGTAAATCTAAACGAGATAATCTACTTAACTTCATATCGAGTACAGCTTCGGCTTGTTCGTCATTAAGCGTGAATTCCGCGACGATTGCTCGTTTCGCCGCGGCTCTATCTGCAGCACCACGAATTAAACCAACAAGTTTATCAATATCACTCATACACTTTTGTAAACCAATAGTAACTGTGAGTTTATGATTTGTCTTTTGATAATCATTTTGCGCGATTCGTGAAATGCAACGGCTACGATAATTAACCCAGTGTTCAATCATTTGTTTAAGGTTAAGTAAACGTGGTTCGCCGTCAATAATTAAGTTTTGATTAATTTTAATTGATGATGCCAACTTTGTTTTATTAAATAAGATTTCTAAACATTTTGCAACATTAGCACCTTTACCAAGTAAAATACTAATATCAAATTGTTTATCACCTACTTTTTGAACACTAATATCTTCAAAAACTTCATAACCATCTTCAAGAACTAACTTCTTTAATGGTTTCTTAATGCCGTCATCAATTTCTACGCCATATGGTAAATCATGAAATACAAGCAAAGTTTTTTGACCTTGTTTTGTAATATCATAATGCGCATGCATTTTAACACTACCAGTTCCACGTGTATAGATCTCTAATAGTTCTTCACCATTAACAATCATACCACCCGTTGGAAAGTCTGGGCCTTTAATAAATTGCATTAAATCGGCAATAGTACAATCTTTATGTTCAATATAATATTTAATTGCTTGACTTACTTCTGTAAAGTTATGAGAAACTAAATCAGATCCCATACCAACAGCAATACCGCTATTGTTTCCGCATAATAAATATGGAAACTTAGATGGTAAAGTAATTGGTTCTGTGTTTGAGTTATCAAATGTTGGTCTTGTATCAATACAATTTTTATTAATATCCTCAAGCATAAACATACCAATTTTAGTAAGTCTACACTCTGTATAACGATAAGCCGCAGGGCCATCTCCTAAGATATTGCCGCAGTTACCATGAATATATACTAATGGATATCTTAACTTCCACCATTGACTCAAACGAACCATCGCCTCGTAAATTGAAGAGTCACCATGAGGGTGATACTTCGCCATAACATCTCCAACTACGCGGGCGCATTTTACAGTTGGTTTATCTGGAGTATATTTACTCTCAAACATTGACCATAAGATACGTCTATGAATTGGCTTTAAGTTGTCTTCAACACTAGGAATAGCACGACTTTTAATTACACTATTGGCATAGATAAGAAAATCTTGTTTACTTTTTTCATCTATACTACTCATGCTTTAGTTTCCTTTCGGTTTTTTTTGGCCTTCTTCAATTTGTCTCTTAATGTCTTCTTGATAGATCTCTGTTAAACTTTTTTCAGAACCATCTTCACCTTTTACTTTTAATAAATCTTCAATAGAGCAAAGGCGTTGATTTAACACATTACAAAAATCAACAATTGCGTCTAATGGCATTTGTGAAGAAATTCTAACATCTCTCCAAGATTGCATTTTTGGTTGTTCTTTTTTGTTTTCTTCCATATTTATCTCCTTTAATTATTATATTATATCTTTTTCAATTTGACAAGATATTTTTATTTCTAAAACTTATCCGTTAGGATGTACTTTTTGCCCCATTTAGTGGCTTGACCTTCAAACCAAATACTATCATATGGGCGAGTTTCTTTTCCATGTTTATAACACCAATTATAATATTGATATCTAATAGCACTTGGAATAGCAATTACAAATGGGAATAATGGTCCCCAAATAATATTTTGTAATCCATGTCCGCACTCATGACTACGAAGATAGTCTGATTGACAATCTTCACTGCACATAAAGAAACATCCTAATGATATGCCACCCCAACCTTTTCCTACTGTTTTATATATACGACCGTGGAATTTATGAAGTTTACCGAAAGGTAAAATCATTACGATGGCGCCAATTAAGGTCATGATTATACCTCAACTAATTGATAAGAAATAAAATAGAAATCTTTTCATTATTCTTCCTCGTCTTCGAATTCATCAAAGGTATCATCTTCTTCTAGTTTTGAAAGTTTATTTTTTAAAATAAATTCTTTTCTTAAAGAAGGTTGTTTACCCATTAATTGATTATATAAATCTAATGTCTTTTCCATATTGTCTGTAGTTAATTGGATTAAATGACGATTAGATGGGTCCATTGTTGTGCTGTATAACTCATTGGCTGGCATTTCACCTAAACCTTTAAATCTATTTGAAATCGCATTTTTATGATTTCTCATATACTTACGATATTCTTTTTCATCTTCTGGATACCAATATTTTTCCTCTTTGCCGTTTATAGTTTTGTAAAGTGGAGGTGTTGCGGCATAAACTTTTCCCGCTTTAATTAATTCTGGTAAATGATGAAGGAATAAAGTTGCTAAAAGCAAGTTAATATGTCCCCCATCGGGGTCGGCATCCGTCATGAAAATAATTCTATTATAACGAAGATTGTTGATGTTAAAGTGGTCTCCAATTCCGCAACCCAAGCAAGTAAGAATATCTTTAATTGTATCGGACTTAATTGCATCTGCTAATTCTTTGCAAGTTGTATTAAGGACTTTACCACGAAGCGGCAAAATGGCTTGATTGGATGCCTTTGCTTCTTTCGCACCACCTGCGGCAGAATCACCTTCACAGAAGAAGATTTCCGCATCAGTGAAGTCATTTGCATCCGCAAGTTTTTCTGGCAAGTCTTTAAGTGAGTTCATTGACTTTCCACCACGCGCAATTTTTTCTTGTGCTTCACGTTTTCTTTGCGCGGCTTCTTCGGCTTTTTGCTCAATCATAATTTTATCAAGAATTTGTTTAATTTCTTTTGGTTGTAATTGAAGTTGCGCGACCGCACGACTACAAAACATACGAGCTTGAGGTGAGTTCAATGTTTTCTTTGTTTGCTCTGCGAACATTGGACGACCTTCCATCTTAATTGAAAGAATTAAGAATAAGCCTTTACGTACAATTTCGCCGCTCAAGTTTTTATCCTTATCTTTAAGTATATCATTTTCTCTTGCTAACTTATTAATAAGAGAGGTGTATGCGGTTTTCCAACCCGTAACGTGAGTTCCGTCATTTGGAGTATAGCCGCCATTAACGAAACTAAAGATTTGTTCATATCCTTTTTCAGTATATGCAAAAGCCATTTCTACATCACAGTTTTCACCTGTATCGCTTGATGTAGTTGTTTTAAAATAAATTGGATTTGTAAGAAGTTTTTCTTCGGCTATTTTAATTTTAAGCATATCTTTAATACCATTTGTATAAAAATATTTCCAACTGCCGATAACTTTTTCGCCATCCTTTTCAAACAATTCAAAAGTAATGCCATTATTTAAAAGGGCATGAAGTTGAAGTTCTTCTTGTATGCGTTTAATATCCCATTTAAGGTCTTTAAATACTTTTTTATCTGGAACGAAGAAAACGGTTGTGCCGTGACGTGTGCCCGCATAAGGTTCAATATCAGGATCTCCATAATCTCCTTCATAAACTTCAAAGAAACAATGTTCTTTATCTCTCCAAACTTCAATAATAAAGTCAGATGAAAGAGCGTTAGTGACTGTTGCACCAACACCATGAAGTCCTAATGAAGATTTATAGTTTCCTTGTCCTTCAAATTTTCCGCCTGAGTGAAGATTTGTACACATTTCGACGATAGCATAGTTTCCATTATCTTTTTTATGAAATGGAATACCACGACCTTCATCTTCTACTTTTGCGGAATTGTCTTGTCTATCTATTGTAACTTTAATTGTTTTACCGTAACCTGCGGCAGCTTCGTCCATAGCATTGGCAATAATTTCGGTTAAAAGATGATGCATACCATCTTGTTCCGCATTGCCGATATACATGCCCAAACTTTGTTTGACCGCTTCACGATAATCAAGAGTTACGATACTATTTTCATTATATAGTTCTGCCATTAAAATAGTTTTCCTTTCTAATCTTATATGGTAATTATACGCCAATTTTTTATAGTAGTCAAGTAATTTATAAAATAAAAAGAACCGAAGCCATTTCGATTCTTTTTTAAATTAAATTTAATTTTTAATATCAAGTCTTACTTTTTTATAAATAAATGTCTTTTATATTAAAGTTCGGTAACTGTGTCGATATAACCACTTGTACTTATTTTTGAGTTTGCATCAGAATTAAATACCGTAATTTCTCCTGTTGCTAAATCTTGATATATTGTAGAAACATATCTTGAATCTTGCCAATAATAAATCAATCTTGATGTTTGATTTATAATTCCTCCTGGAATAACCATATAAAAGTTTGAAATTTTGCCACCAGCTTGTGAAAAAGTTGTATTATATGTAAATGGACCTGGAAGGTTCGATAAAATATTGGCATAATATATAGTATTTCCAGTATCGTCACGTTTATATTGGATCTTATGAATATACAACTTTGTTCCACCATCAGCAGCCGCGGCCCAAGTTGGGTTTTTGTTTGAGTCTAATGTTAATACATCGCCAGCAGATGCAGATGTTGTTGGAACTTTTGAAGCTATAATTTGATCATCAACATATCCTTTTGAAGCTGCATCAGAATTTTGTCCTGGAGTGAGAGGAACCATAATATTTCCATCTTGTCTTCTATAAGGCACAGCATATCCTGGTGTAGAACTGCTAGTTAATTCTGTAGTTGATTGAGAACCATCTGCATTAATTACATATAATCTATTATGTGATGCACTAGATGTAACCTTAGCTAATTTAGTATCTGCATAATTTTTACTGGCAGGTTCATCACCATAAGTTGGCTCTGGAACTCTAATATCAACTTTACTATCACCTTTTCTTTTAACAATAGTATTTGCTACAGCGTGAACAGTAACTTCACTAGAATTAACTTTACCAGCTAAACCTGTATCTACATAATTTTTACTAGCTGGTTCGTTATTATAAGTTGGAGCTAATGGTACTCTAATATCTACGCTGGAATCTTCTTTTCTTTGAACAATAGAATTTCCATAAGCATCATAACTTACAGAAGTCCATGGAACATAGTTAGTCAATTCGCTTTTATCTGCTTTAGTAGAATCATGATGATTATCCACATATTGTTTTGAAGATGGTTCGTTATCATAAGCAGGAGTTAGAGGGACTCTAATATCTACACTAGAATCATCTTTTCTTTGAACTACAGTTAGTCCACTAGCATTTTGACTAACATTTGACCATGGAACATAATCAGCTAAGCTAGTTTTATCAGCTTTAGTAGATAATCCATTATCAACATAGTTTTTAGATGCTGGTTCATCATTATATTGAGGGTCACTAACTCTTATATCAACTTTTCCGCCAGTAGTTCTTTTTACAATAGTATTATCTTGAGCGAAAATACTTACTTCACTATTATTTACTTTAAGTGATAAACCGTTATCTATATAATCATATATATATTCTTCTTTTTGATCAGTTTCTTCTTTTGTATAATAGTTAACTAAAAACTCTTTATTAATAAATTTAGCATCAGCTTCTTCTTTTGTATAATATTTTTTACTAGCGTCACCAACTTTAATTGTTTTTAAAGAAAGTTCGCTACTAATGTTGATTTTATTTTCTAATGGCATTTCTCTACCTCCGCTCTTTGTTTTGCGTAAAGAGTAACTATTGGTCCATCATGAGTATTCAATTTAACACAATAAGTATACACACCTGGAGTAAATTTTTTAGATATTTCTTCAGTAAAATCTAAAGAAACGCTATTATCTTGCACATTCGTAAAAGAAAAAGTGTGTACTGGCTCCTTTTCTAAAAATTTAAAGAAACTAAAAATTAATTCATCATTTTCATCTAACATATATGGTTCTTCATCTCAAGTTAAAGAAAAAGACCATTCTATTGAAAAACTATCATTAAGATACCATTTCAATATATTATTCTCTAAACGAGGAGAAGATTTAGCTGGTTTAAGTTCCATTTTTTTACCTCTTAATAGTTTATACTATTATCCTAAAGTAAGTATAGTTTTTTATATTCAATAAAACAAATCTAACTCAATATAAACAGGATTGCAAATAAAATCGACTAAGGAAAAGAAGGATCATTTTCAATCCTTCTTTTAAGTTTTATTTAATTAAGAAACTATATAGTTTATATTGTTACTATTATTACTTTTTTCGTGAGTACTATTGGTTGGAATAGCAACAACATTAATTCGGTATGTACCAGAACTTAAACCTAAGCTAGTTAAATCATACTCAACATGAGTTGTTCCCGCAGGTTGTATAACATTACCAGTGACTGTACCATCAACTTTAATATCATAAGATTCAATATAATTATTTGCAAGATGATCTCATGAGATGGTCGAACCAGTTAATGTGACTGAAGCAGGCTCAAGTTTTGTTGGGAAGAAATGTGTTCCTCAGTTGCGAACGCCATTTGTACGAGCCGTTGCTTGAGTTGTTTCAAGGAAAGTTCTATGCTCTCCATTTGGAGAATAATATGCGGCTTCACCATAACCAAGCTCAATAAGCTCGTTATTATACATTTGAGTTCCTTCCGCATCTCTATAGATATAACATAAGAAACGATTATATCTATCATATTGGTCTGTATCAAATTCAATATAAACTTGTTGTCCTGTTAATTGTGCTTTTGTGTAGTTTGAAGCATCAATACCTTCTTGACAGTTTTCAGTTCTATAACTTGATTTTGCTACTGATTCAGGTGTATTTACACCAATCATTCTAATTTTGGTTTCAACACCATCAATAACAGCGACAACCGTATCACCATCTACAACTCTCGAAACTGTATATGGACCGTAAATTTGTCCTTTTACAAAGCTAACATTTTTACCGAAGTAAATTGATTGGCTTGGCACCGAATCTCTATAACCAGATGCTTTTGCAATAATTTGAACAGAATGACTGCCATTTGTGATGTTTCCTCAATTATAGAGTGTCGATAAATCACAGGAAAGTTGTTCTGGTTGGTAAGTTGCATTTGCAATTAAGAGGTTATAAATTGCAGAAGGAATTGAAGCACTACAAGAAATTGTTCTATATGCCTGTAACACTCATCCAGAATCTCCAGATAAAGATGTATGATAAACTTCTGAGTCATCATAACCAATAATATTTTCAGCTATACTTATTTTTGAATATGATTGTCCATTACTTTCATATTCAAAATTATATGCTTCAGGAGATACTGCAGGACTTGTATCAACTACTTCATTAAAAAGCCAGGTATTCTTTTCAGTCCCTGCATTAATTACTTCCGCGTAATCTACTCCATCAATTTTAATTAAATATGAAGTAGCATTTAAAACCTTTCCAAAATAAATAGTTGATCCATCAGCGGAAATATTTTCAGGACTAGCCAATCTATTTCCACTGAATTCATATACAACTTTACCCTCATAATCGGGTGAGGATAATAATATCATTTTAGAACGCCTCGCAATGTAAGTAAACTAATTGAACAGTTAATGTATTTTGAGGAAGTGTCGCTGCAGTAAGAGTTAACTGAGTTCCACCGCCATCTATAGAGCGTGTAATTCCGCAATTATAATATTCTTGAGCAGATGCATCACTTGGGTAAACAAAGAGAATATCATTTGCACCTACTGTAACTGGTGATAAGTCTTCTATATATGAAGAATTATCCCAAGCATCTACAGCAATCTCAATTGTTCTTGATTTTGGTTTAAAGCCTTGTAATGCAAGAATGTCTTGGCGATTTTGTGCGCCATAATCACCACGATAAGCAGTAGTTTCAGTATTACCTAATTCTAATGTTTTAGAACAAACTTCTAATGTTGTTCCATTTCATCTATAGAAAAGATTATTATCTCTATTGAAGTAAATTCTGTTTTCATCTGTAGGGCTTGTTGCAGTAATATTTCCAGAACTATCTTTTGTTAAAAATTGTTCTGTATATGTAATTGTTGTAGACTCACCAAGCTCTGTGCCATCTGGTTCATTTGTAAATTCAAATGATGCGCCTTGATACGCTGTGCTCGCAGTTGTTCCAACTGGCACATCATAGGTTTGATTAGTTGTTTGTTGTGTTCCATCATTATAATACCAATTATCATTTGCAGCAATAATACTCAATTGTGCATTACAGTTAGAAGCACCACAAACGCCTACTCTAACCTCTAATAAAGTGCAACCAGCTAAAGATTCTGTTGATATAGATAAATTTCTAGTTGCTGTTGCCGCACTTCCCGCACCAAGTTTCAATGTATATGGAGAACTTGAATGTGGTTTTGCACGGGAAGGTTTAGAAGCCCCTTCGTTTGTTTGACGCAAAAATCAAACAATTCCATCTAAAGTTTGAGATTGATTATAATCACTAAATTCAGCACTAGATTGAGCAAAAGTATAAGTATATGTTTGTTCAACATTATTTTTGTCTATATATCTTAAATAAATACGATATAAATATATTGCAGTATTTGATGTTTGTGGTAAATTAATAATTAATGTACTTGGAATATCTCCTCCTTCAGTACGACTACCTTCATAGCAGAAGACTGTTTGATTGTTTGCGAATTGTTGATCAACATTCATTCCACCTACAACTTTTTCAAAAATAGAAGTTGATTTTTCATCAACATAGTCTTCAACATCTTCTATCGTGCTATCTACATAGTCTTTTGCGGCTTTAGCACTTGGATATTCTTCATCGGTAGATTCGCTTGTAATTTCTAATGTTTTATTTTCTTTTAATTCAACATCACTATCTAATCTTTCATGCGCTTCATCAATACCAAGCATGATGTTATTCATATTTTCGGCATTGAGTTTTGTTTCGCCATTAACCCAAACCATTGATTCATATTCAGTTGGATTTTCACCTGGAGTTGGATCACTTACGGGAATATCTCCCGCTGTAATATCGTCACCAACAACTACGCCGGCATGTCAACCGCTTGTTAAGAAGTTATCTTGAACCGCACCATAAAATTCATCTGTAACGAAAATTTCTGTTTCTTCTGTGATATTGTCACCAGAATCTAAATCAGCTTCAATAGCTACAAATAAGCAATTTAATTCTTTATTTTTATTGAAAGTTATTTTTTCTTCAATCCAAGCATTAGCAATTTTTTCACTATCTTCAGTAAGCATTTCGCACTTTTGGATATAAATTTCATTTTCTAAATCAACTAAAAAATATCCATAATAGCCATCTTGAAGTTCAGTTGGCAAGTGGAAATTGATTTCTGTGACGCAATGATCTCCTTGATTACCTAATGGCAAAATATCAAGTGGTTGATCACTTGCATCTGTTACTGCGCCTGTTCCTGTAACTTTTACTTCTAAAGAACGTTTAATTTGTCCTTCTCTTACAATTGTGCGCGCGGATTGAAATAACTCATTTGTTAATTTAAAGCTCATATTTCTACCTCTTTAAAATTACTTGTCCCGTAATTTCAGAACTAGTATTATCTTTTCTTCTAATAAGCATTTTATATCCAAAAACCGCGGGCTTGTTTTTTAGTTCTTTTGCGCTTAAATGCAAATGAAAAGAATTTCCCTTTTTAAAAAGTTTTTGGAAAATATTATCTGTTTTAAATACAACTTCTTTGATATTTTCTTCTGCGAAAAAAGCAAGAGTATAATTTATACCCTTGTCTCTAATGCCTATAATAGTTGTATTAATCTTACGCTTATTACCGTACATATACTATTTCCTAAAATATTATAGTTTTTAAAGCGTTTAATGACAAATTTAACTAAAATAAAAAACAAACACTTAATGTATTTGTTTTTAAGAAAATGATTTTAACTACCCTATCTAAAGATAGTATAGTGAAGGTTTTCCATCTTGTCAAATAAAAATTATCCGATTAAAAAATTTTTCTAACTTGTTCTTCTCAGACCCATGCATCTTCTTTTATATGATCTAGGCAACTTTTAAGTCAAATACTACTTGCTCATCGGGTTTCATCCGTATTTACATAACGAGCTCCTATATCTCTTTGTGTTTCATCTCGTCAGATATGACTAAAAGGACATTCTCTAGAACTAGTAACTTTAACCCCTCCACTAGCAATTCCAATATAATTTTTAGGTAAATGATTATAAATTTGATCAATACAGTCATGAAGATATTTTTTAGTCATTCATTTTTCTGGATCTGTTGAAAAAACAGAAAAACCAATTAAATAACCTGTATAAGGAGTGCCTGCATATGCTTGAATTCGAAAGACATGCTCGTATAAGTGAGCATTAACCGCTTTTCAAATATAATTAGAATTTTTCATAATTAATCCTCTAAATAATAGGGTCATAAATATTCACAGTAATGGTTCTTAATACGCTACCTACTGCACTTCAATTTAAATAATAATTAATAGTACCACCTTTCACTAATTGGCCATAACCAGTTATAGTATATGTTCCTGTTTTATTAGTAAAAGTTTTTAATGTTGCAGGCACAACAAGCTCGCCAGACCTAAATACTGGCATAAGAGTAGATATTATATAAGGATTAGCATTAATACTAATAACATCACCAAAATCTCCAATTACAAAAGACCCCAATAATGTTGTTGATTTAATTAAAGTATTTCTATTTGAAGGACAATCGACACTTGCAGAGGAAGTAGAAGAAAAATATTTTAAACCAACTGTGCAATTAATTTTATCAAAATTAATTTTACTAATCAAACCACTTCAAGGCGTAAAACTAGAAGTAATTAAAGTGGGTTCAGGAGGAAAGAATAACGTTCCTCAATATAGATAACTTCGTTGCGTATTACTGAGAACGGAACTACCATCCTGTCTAGCTGCAGATGCTTCATAGAACACATAAGTGATTGAGTCGGAAGGAGGAGTTCCAGAAACAGAAAAACGAAGTCAATCTCCATAAAAAACATTATAATCATTGCTACCTGATGAAACTGGAGATATAGTCCCAGTATTTGCAGTTGGTTCTATACCAGAATCTCTAGTAATAGTTAATGATGAAATATTTAATGGAGTAATACTTAAAAGCAATGGTTTCGCTCATATCGGAGTGTTTTCATCTTTTTTAACTATTTTTACATCTTTATTATCATATGTAATATATTTCACAGGAGTGTTGTTAATTTTAATCATAATAAAACTCCTAAATTGTTAATGTTAATGTTTCAGTTGTTGAATCCCAGCTAACACCTTGTAAGTCTGCAAAAGCAACTTGAGTTAGAAATGGATTTGTTACCTTAAATAAAACTAACCCATTTGTACTATCCCATTGAGGTTTATAAATTTGTCCATTTCTATCAATTAAAATAGGATATGATGGATAATCAAAATTATAAGTAGGAACATAATCACTACCACACATTGACTTTAAATAAATTCCGGCTTGTTCTTGAGTACAAATGTCTCCAGTTACTTCTTCTCCGCCAGTATAAAGGATTTGAATGCCAGGATAGTCTGAAATAGTAATATCTACTGCATTATAGTTGCTCAAATATTTATTATTTTGATTGTGTAATGTATCTATAATAAAACCAACAGTAGTGCTACTAATACTTGTAGGAATATCTGCTTGAGTGACTAATTGATTTGAAGACGATGCAGTACTAGGAATTACATCTGTAATTTCAGTTATATCATTAGCAAGATCATCAACAAAGCTTTGAAGAGCATAATTATCTTCGTAGGTGCTACCAAGAACATCATCAAAAGTTAATCCAGTTAAACTAATAGCTTGAGCATTTGAACTATAACGAAGATATGAACCCATAAGTTCAAATTCAAATACACAATTTGGACCACCAACTATATGAAATTCACCAATATAATTATTGCTCCAGCATTTAATAATAATTGTTTTATTTGCTACTCCATTATTATTTATAAAGTCCAAAACATTATCAGTAGGATTTACTGAAAATGAAGGTAACGAGTCTACTTTTTTTACATATGTTTGATCAGCGTAAGTTTTTGTCGTATATGTTTGATCAGCATAAGTCTTTGTCGTATATGTTTGATCAACATAAGTCTTTGTTGGGTACGTCTGATTAGTGTAAGTCTTTGTTGCTATATTTTCTGTGGTTACACCTAAATTAACTATTCTCATATTATTATCCTCAAAATAAGTATAAAAGTCATTCCTTTTTAAATCAAATTTAAAAAGACCATTAAGGTCTTTTATAAATCATTTCTTAATCTAACCAAATAAGGATGTCTTAATCTACCCTTATCATTTTCACTCATTGCCTTGACGACCGCATAAAGTTCGCCATTTTTAATCATTTCTGCGGCTTCAGGTGTTGCTAACCATTCTCTATCGGCATCAGTAAGTCCGCTAGCCACATCACAAGTAGTGCCGTTAAATTCGACTGTAATGCCATTTTTCCAACCAAAGAAATATGGTTTAGTTACAGGTCTATAACTATAAGTATTAATTTTCCATTCTGGAAGGGCACCATTTTCAGTTTGAATCAACAATGGTTTTGCTGCAGGGTTTGTTGTTAATTCATCAATTTCCCAATATTTCCAAGTTTCTGGTAAATCGCCTTCATAAAGTTTTTTAGGTTCAATCGTTGCGATAACTTTTAATTCCATTTCAGGAAGTGATTGTTTAAGTTTTAAGGTTTTCCATGCAGTTCTTGTGCCTGGCATATATGGGTTATCTTTTCTTTGAATAACTACGCCTTCGCCGCCAGCACTAATAATTTCATCTGCGGCTTCAGCAAAGTCTATACCATCATGAAAAATCGCAGTTCTTTTAAAATATAAAGCTTGATAATCTTGAGGAACTAATCCTGTTATTTCAGCCGCATATTCAATAATGCGCTTTTCATAAGGTTCATTTGTTAAATCTTTCCCTGCAAACATTAGTATATCAAATACAAAAGCATATAATGGAGTTTCTTTTTGTCTTTCAATGGCTTTTGCTGGTAGACATCTTAAAATTGTACCAACAGTATTAGCATTTGTGCCATATTCTTTAAAACATAATTCAGCAAGAACTACTGTATTATCTGGCCAGTTATCCATTTCTGTGCAAAGATGTGGAACTTTTGCTGTATAATCTCCATAAACTCCTGTAACTTTACTAATAGAACGGCTACGGATTAGATTGTTTCCTTTTGAATAGTGAATAAACATTCCCCAATCGCCGTCGTGTTTTTCAGTAGCAATATAGAGATTGTCTTTATCATTTATCATTTCTGAACGCTTAACAGATTCGGCCTCATTATTATAATATTTCATTGGCTCCATCATTGCGAAATCATTAATTGTTCTCATGAGTTAATCCTTTCTAAAATAAAAACCTTTACTTTAACTTATTTAAGTATAGTAAAGGTTATTCATATTGTCAATTAAAAATTTTATTTTGGTCGTTTATCAGCAAAATCGTAATATATTTTATGAATAGGACCGACCATTCCTTGATAATAATCAGTTGTCGTACCATATAATTTTAAATCACAATATATGGTTACTCTGCGATTTTCGCGATAAAAAGACTTACTTCTAAGCGTAAAAGATTCTAATAATGTTTTTGAAAAAACATTACCAACTCCTTCATGATCATTTGCAATACCTATGTCACCAATAAGTTCTGCTCCAAGATGATAATATAAAACAACGTTTCCGCTACCATCCATAGATTTTGAATAGGGTTCATAAGCAGTTCCATATGCAGCATCAGGTACTCCATCTGCAGCATGAATACCAGAAAAAGACTTAAAGAGATTTTGTTCATTTTCTCCAATATAAAAACAAGGTAAAGTACAGTTAAACTCTATTCACAGATATTGTTCACTAAAATAATATTCAGTTGGCAATTTTAATGCAGCACCTGTACTACATGTTACTTCATCAACTGAAATATTCCCTGGTATATGTAAAGTAGCCATTTTATGTAATTGAGGGTTTAAATAAAAACTATTCCAATTATTAGAAGGATTATTTACTTCTTTAATATATAAACTGCTGCGATCTCCATCACCATGAAGTGTTAAACTAACATAAGGTAAATTCAAATTAAAAGACATAGCAGATCAAAAATATCCACCAGATGAAGAGTCTATATAAAATTCTCATTCTCAATAGGGTCAATCACTTTGTTGTATTAAGCTAGTGGTTGTTAATTCTGGTAAAAATGATAAATTTTGTATCATTTTTGATGATGGTTTACTTACTCTAAAACCTAATGGTATATTATCTACTGATTTAGTATAGCTTGTGTAATCTTCTGGATATAAAAAAGCGGTATTTTTTATTAATTGGAAATTCCCAACAGTATAATTTTTTAGTGTTAATGTGGTAAAAGGATCATAACTATATTGATATACAAAAGGGTCGCCAGTCGTATGATTATCAGAAGTTGTAATTAAAGTTGGAATATCATTAAAAGTCATATTATGACCATTTCATTTATATGTTTCATATACAGAAAAGGCAGCCCTATTTATAGATAATAATCTCATATTACCATTTATATCTAAATCTAATTTATTATCTTCTTCTATATTAGTTTCAGAAGTAGTTTGTCTTAATGATTTAGATCTTTTTAATTGCTCTTGATTAGTTTTTGCATGAATTTTTAAAATATTATCATTAAAATTAAAATGAATCTGCCCCTCTCCAGTTAATATTAAAGCACTACCATCATTAGTTATATATAAAATATCTTCTTCGTCAATATTATTATAAACGATATCTTTACAGTCTAAAAAATCGCAAAGTATTTCTTTTAGAGTCTTTTCGCTTTCAATTATATCATCTAAAGTTTTGTTTTCACAGATAGGCAGCTGACCAAAAT
>Ga0247611_10001411_pt1 | contig 42846 bp, 68 predicted proteins | sample 177DNAGHGhighgp2_FD_192422 | JGI IMG/M metagenome (GOLD analysis project Ga0247611, IMG submission 192422) | Sheep rumen microbial communities from Palmerston North, Manawatu-Wanganui, New Zealand - 1770 DNA GHGhigh gp2 | ecosystem: Host-associated > Mammals > Digestive system > Stomach > Rumen... | reverse complement strand
TTACTCTGCGGATTCTGACTTCCGTTTAGCATTTGAAGTATTGGATTTTGCATTGACTGTTTCCTCCAACTTTGCGATACGTTCTTCTAACTCTTTAAAATGATCTGCCGGTTTTTCTTCTGCGTGGGGCTTTATATCATAAGCCGCCAATGTTTTATATCCGGCCCCATCAGTCTTTACAAGCCACACAATCGGCGCGGTATTATCTAACAGTAATATGCTGGAATCCGGGCCAAGCTGAAATGCGTCTGCCCCAGCTCTTCCGGTTACTTCTATCACTTTTGTTTGTGCTGATTGCGGCTGGATCGCCTGTTGGAGTAATAGCTGAGATAACTGATTTTGGTTGTTATAAGGGTACATCTTCTGTCCTCCTATAACGTAATTATCCCAACTTCAAATACTCTTTAACATGATGCAAGCATGCAATTATTATGAAATTCTACTGCTTCTTTCTGGCAATTTTTTGGAAGTTTTGGAACAATCTTTTGTGTTCCTTTGTAGATGATATTACTTATTTGTCTCGGTGACATATCAAACTCTTCAGCGATTTTCTCATAGGTAATGCCATCTAATAGCCTACGTTTTAAAATCTTCCTATCCCTCTCGCTGAATATCCACTCATCAATTAAATGACTGAGTTCTGATACAGAGATATTTATTTCAGGCTTCATAATTCCTCCAATAAAAAAGGCAGCCAACTTAATGACTGCCTTACTTCTTATGAACTTTGCCTTTGACTGTTGTCTTTACTTTTGCCGGTCCCTTAATCTCCATTGAAGCTACGGGCGGCTTACTTCCCTTATGGACCTTAGTCCTGATTGTCTGTCTCGCTTTCGCCATAGTTTATGTCTCCATAACCTACGCCGTTAACTTTGATGTTATCGCCTCCGTCTGTTTCCTGTGTGATCTCATAAGTATCAAACTGGCTTTCATATATAATCCAGCCTATGTTAGTACCTATAATCCCCAGTATAAGAATGATAATAATTACAAACATTCTCCGGACCTGGCGCTCCATAACGCCAACTAACAAGTCATTAACGGTTTCGTTACTGACACTACCCATATTGATTACCTCGCTTTCGTAATCTCGCTGATTGGAAGCACAAGCAATAGGGCAGCGATTTCCCTACTTTCGACTCGCGAAGTCTAGCCTGTGCAGATATATTATACTATATGGGTAATGCGTTTCAAGTTAAATATTCGTAAAATGTAACCTTTAACGAACTAACTTACTCTGTTGGCTCGATTGTCCTTACCCAATACTCATTTTTACTAATTGCATTGTTCGCTATATCCATGAGCAATACAGCTTTAATGCTCTTGTCTTTCATATCAGCACCCTTTTTCTTGTGATGTGCGGCTTCAAGTGCAAGCTCAGAATCTTTCTTGCTCTGATTTGCCACTTCTCCTGTCTGCTTGGCCTCAACAGTAACAAGTCTTGGTGAAAGAACAATGCTTGTGTCCTTGGTGTGATATTCCTGTGCATAAATCTTTCCTGTGTGGTCGAATGCCACAAGTAATTCAGCCTTGTATGTATCGGCATCTATGGCACCACCAAGCTTTGTTTCATACTCAGCAATAAGCTCTGTCTCGTTCTGAAATGGTTCCTGTCCTTCTGTTGGATAAAGAGCAACAGACTCTTTATCATTGGTATATGTGATTTCTAAAAGTCTATACATGGTTTATTCCTCACTTTCTAAAAATATTTTGTATTACATTGGTTTATAATACGCCTTATATAATGAAGTATTTGTTACATTATTTCCTTGCTCAAATACTCCAATACCATCAGGTTGCCCCGCGGTTGATTTATGAATATACACGCATACATTATTAGCCGCACTACCCACACCCGCTAATACATAATGTACACCATTTGGACTTAATTGATTCACTTCTATATCCGTCATTCGAATGCTTGCGCTATTACCCGAGGCAAGTTTTATTACTACAAGCAATTCATAATAAGGTCTTGGCGGAACTGTAAATGAAGCGCAAGAAGTCCATGATGTTACATAGTTCGTCCATCCTCTGTCTGTTTTACGCTCCGTCAGCCCCCTATTCGTCATTGCATAAGGTACATAGGTGCTATCTTGTACTTCGGCAGGGCGAATCATGGGATAAAACGTCAAATCTACTGTTTCATTCTCGGCTATTGCAATACCGACTGATACTGTTGCTGACTCGTCAGTAAGTTCAAAAGTTGCACCCTCACCTACGTCATTTGCAACAGTAACGTTATTTACATCTACATATAAAACATAATGACTTGTCGGGCTTCCAGCTCCACCAACAGGACACCCGCTTACTACATATCTTCCTTTGCTCAATTTACAATCCGAATTAAGCGTGAGTCCACTAAATGACCCTGTTGCAGTTCCACTTGCTTGTACTCTTCCGTCAGATTGGACAGTATATGTCACACTGCTTACCACCTGTGATGCAGCGAGATTCTGTAACAGATTCTTTGCTCCAAGCACATTGAGCATTGCATCATCGTTGTTCGTTAAAGTCTGAATTTCTGAGCTAAAATGTTCAGTAATACTTTCAGAAGCAGCCTGGATATTAACACCATCTGCAAGGGCGTCACCGATTGAAATATTTGCGGTAACATCATACAAAACATCATTGTAATAAAGCTGTGATCCTGCCAGATGTGCGCTTGTAGCTGTGGCACTCTCAACCGGAGCAATAGAATCCTGAGTCGCCTCAACTGAAGCTGCCACTGCAGAAACTGCATTGTTTGTACTTGCCTGATCTGCAGCCTCAATCCATGCGCCCCAATTATTGCCATCAAAGCCCTGAGTATATGTCTTACCGTCCAATGTTCTCAATGTAAGGAGTAATGGACTATTTGCAAGAGAAGCGTCCTGAGATCCAGCCTCAACAGTCAACCTAAATACTGCTGAAGGAACATTGGCAATTCCAACGGGAGCATTCGTTACATAAAAAGTGGTCTTATCCTTGTAATACTCTCCAAGGGCAAGACCATGTAAGTCTGTCTGTGCTGCAATTTCTGTTACGCCATGTAGCTTACGATTACGGCTATCAAGGCCATCTACATATGCCGTGATCTCATTCAAAAGCTGCTCCACCGTAGTAGGCGTACAGTTTGTACCACTAACAATAGTATCGCCTATATTGATTGTCTGAGTAGCCTTCATAAACTGGCTATTCTCATCAACAAATAGCGTTCCTTCATAATGCGTCACAGTAGCAATATCTGTAGTTTCAATCACTGCAAAGTTACCAGCTACATTTGCTGCATTTCCACCATAAGCAGACAGCATCCACTTTGTCGTGTCTGTTGGCAAGTTGCCTATTGTCGGTCCAAACGCAATATATGAGCTACCATTATACGAAACTAAATCTAATATATCGTACTGCACATTTGCATCAAACGCGCCTCTAGGCATTAAAAGTATACGTCCAGCACTAATCATTTCATGCTACCTCCCATTCTAAGTTACCTGTCGTATAGTTAATCTGGAAATTAAATAAACCAGAATCATACATAAGTTCACCTGTTGCGAAGTCCACTGTAAAATGTGGATCATTCAAAAGATTGTTTATAGCATCCAAAGCTCCTTGTGCATCTGAAGCAGCTCTTTGTGCGCTTGCATTAGCACTTGACGCATCATTTGAAGCATTTTGTGCAAGCTGTCTCGAATTACTAGCAGCAGAAGCATATCCCGCAGCCTCACTCGCACTATTTGACGCTGCCAATGCTGAACCGTCTGCCCTATCCGCAAGACCTGAAGTAGTAGACATATAATCTCTCGCATCATCTGAATAGGACTGTGCATTATTTTCAGAATCAGCCGCATTCAACTCGCTTGTTTTAGCTTTGATTTCTGAATCATGAGCCTTGTTAGCATAGTACATTGAGTTATCTGTATCTTCGCCCAATCTCGTACCAGTTCCACCAACGGCCCACGATTTAGAATTTGTTGCATAGTCACTAACAATCTGCGCTTGCTGTGTAGCCTGTGCTGCACTATTTGCTGCCTGAGCTGCTTTATTAGTAGCCGTTGTTGCGCTATTCTGTGCACTATTTGCACTGTTCTGCGCACTGTTTGCATATGCCTGGGCATTAGAAACAATAGTCTGAGCTGATGTAATAAGGTTAGCCGTTTCATTCTTTGAATTAAGTGCAGAAGCAGCGCTATTTGCTGCAGCAGTTGCAGATGAAGCCGCTTGCTGAGCATACTGTCTAGCCGTTGCAGAAGCCGAATTATTAAAATTTCCGACTGTGATCTTATAAGTGGTAGAACCATTATCAACAGCCAGCAAATAATTATCATTAACTGTACTTGTTGCAGGGAGCGAACTTATAGGAATATTAGCCATTTTATACCTCCTTACGATACTCTAATGTATCTTGTTACGTTCTTAGAGTCTGTATCAAGTACATTCCATGATCCGCCGAACACCGCTGTAGGTGATGTTCCTCTTGAACTATAAACACTACCGACAGGCCAAGCCGTAGCTAATATCTTCTGTCTCATATCAAAATTATTGACATAATTAAAAACAGCGCCAGCCGTAGCCAACGCCTTATCATCATCAATTATTGAAGTCTGAACAGAAAGAATAGTATTTAAAAGAGTAGCTATTCGATTATATTCATTCAACTCCGCCTGAGTAATACCGTCGAGAGCTGCTTTGTTTGCATGTGAATGTCTGTTCTGCGTATTTAATGCCACGTTCGTAGTCATGGCGTTTAATACCGACTGTACGTTGGCTTGCGCTTGAACACCAGAAGGAACTTGCGCACCAATATTTATTGCGCCGGTACTAGCTGCATTTATCTTGTCAATAAAAGCGTTGAACTTGTCTATCGCAAGATTTGATAATGAATCCATCTGAATTTGCATATCCGCGGTAGAAAGCGCCGGAGTATCAGGCTGTCCAACATTACCTTTTCCGGCCCTATCTGCATTCGTAATCTTATCAAAAGCCATATTTCCTCCTACTTAACATTGCCAGCCTGTGTATATTCAACAGCAAAATCATTTACTCCCAAAGGCTCATTCAGAAGATCATTTACAAACTTGAAACGTACATGATCCAGCTTCTTCAACCTTATTTTTGCCGCAGTTACTCGCTGGGTTTTATTACATGAATATGTCATTTTTGAATACTTTAAATTTTCATAAGAGAAATACTTTAGCGTTGATATATCATCTTTAAGCTCTGTCCATTGTCCTTCCTTCTGCGCCCATATCTGGACAGAAGACGATATCTCCGGCGTACATCTTAAAGCGACATATCTGTATGTCTTCTTTTTATAAAACAGTTTTTCCGAGATATCTGCTGTTTCCCATATAGCAGTAATCGCTGCCCCATTATCGTTGTATGAATCCAGCGCTTTATCATCAGTGCTCCATTTATACACCTTGCCATCAGAAGAACCAAAAAATAGCTCACCGTTAATATCAAATATGCAAGATGCTGGAATGTTGGTAAAATAAAAGCCCACATACTGACGTGTAGCATATGGCCTTGATCTATCAGTATGAAGAGGCTGCAACCCATCAAGGATATAAAGATGGTTATTTATTGCCAACATGTAATAATCCTTCCATGTATAAGCAATAGCGTCTGAAAGGTTTTCTTCTTTTAAAAGTTTTCCATCAAGATAATAGCTTCTATTTTGAGCATATTTTTCACCAGTAATATCTTGTGCTGTTACTGCATATACTCCAAGCTTTGTCAGGAATACCGGTTCTGTAGCAAGGTATGAGAAACAATACTTGGATATTGCTCCGGCACCCTGAAGAGTATTTATCAATTTAAATACTGGCTGATCGTCAACCAGATCGCCTTCACGAATAAGGATTGACTGCGTAAGCTCATTATGGTCTTTATGCGCTGCTAAATAGTTGTTTATGATTGAATATCCCATTATCGCTGAAGTATCACTTCCAAGTTTGGAATACCATGTGTCAGCAAAATATGTTGGATCATACTGCTGTGAGAACCAGTCGCAATTAATGTATGTAAACAGCTCTCCATCCGTATTAATACCTTGATCCGGATTACCTGATACAAACAATCTATCACCAGCTCCATTTACGCCAAACATGGCTCCTATTGTACAATGGTTTATTCTATCCGCATAACCTGAAACCGTCCTATATGCTTGAATTTTGACATTATCTTCACCAGATATTGGGCTTGCGCCTGGGGCCGTAGTAAATGTTACTTGTCCTGTGCTACGGTTAACGGAGAAGTGTGTGCCTTCTGTTTTTAAAATCCAGTTTCCGTTGCCATCAAGAAGCCACGCCTTAACCGGTGTGCTATCAAGGCCACCAAATGTTAGCTGAAAAGTCTTTACTGAAGCCTGATCGGATTTAACATAAAACTGCTCTATCCATGCTGGTTGTAAAAGGTTCAATGGCTCATAGTCTTCACCGCCACCTGTATAATCCTTTGAGATTGCCAATGTGGGAATGTATGCAGAATCTTCAATATTCCTTACAGAAGTTCCGTCATACATTTTAATCTTTGTTCCATCAAGAATTACAAGCTTTTGATTAAGCTGAAAGCTTACTGATCTGTGCCTTGCCATGCCGATATAAATAAGCGTTATACTTACATCACCGTTCTGAAACAGGATGTTGTTAGGCGTAGGGTCGTGGTCTACAATAAAATTGCTAACATGATCTATCCACTTAGAACCTTTTGGCGCTGTCAAATTGTATAACTTGTTTCCAGCATGGATTAACCAGGTATCAGTGGTAGATAAATGATGTACTCCATAAATAGTCTCATTATAATTAGCAAATAACTTGTAGCCCATTCTTTTGCGTATTTTCCCTGGAACGGATCTAATCATGTTCTGCACGTTAGGTGATTTTGTATCATCTACCGTGGAACTTTCAGAAGTAAAATCTGCCCCAAGAAAGTTTGTAGACTCATACACTTGTTTATTCGGACTTTGAGGAATGTTAAATGAAATTGCCATTATGCCCACCCACTAGAAGGAATGAATTTTTCTTTTTTCGGTAACAATGCAGCCTGACTAAGAGCATCACGCCCTACCTCAAACTCATTACGATATACAGTGGCAATGGCGTTATCATCATCCTTGTATAGCTGTGAAGCCATGTATAAAGGAATCAGTGCTGCCACTTCTGGATCAAGTGAAAGCTCTGTATCATCTGCTGTTTCTAACGTAATCTGCTGTGGATATGCCCTATAATGAATGACGTATATCCCAGGCTTATTACGCGGAATAACAAGGGTTTTATCCGCCTCCTGAAAATAATCGTCAGCCACAATATACTGACTTCCAGATACACCTAACGCATATGTTTCAGCCGGTGCCAACTGGTAGAAATCTTTTAGCACATCACTCATTTTGATTTTGACGTACTTTTCATACTGTGGTACATCATCATCAGAATTAAACTCGCAATCATAAAAACATACATTCATTACATTTACTGGTGTCTTAGCCTTAATCACAAGGCTTACGGTTGTGCTTGGTTCTTCTCCGGCGCCCCATGTAGGATATTCAATATTTCCTTTAAAGGTTCTAAAGCTGTTATAATCAATTTCCTCCGCTGTGTCTGAAAAGAAATCAATCACTTCTCTTTCGCCAACATATAGCTTGCATGAAAGTGGATTGCCAGAGATTTTGAAATAGTAGGACAATGCACCATCAATGCTGAACGTCTTTGTATCATTAACGATTGTATATGCCTTAAAAGTATCTTGCCCCAGCATATTGTTGAAAGGATAATGAATATACTGATACTCTTTTATAATGAATTTTCCGGCAGTAGTTAAAAGCTGTAGAGCCTCATTACAAGCCTGTGGCATCGCATTGACATATTCCATAGTCGCCGAATCATTTGGAATGCTTGTTGATGATCCAGTAATGGAAAACATCTTCTGTAAAGTTGTATATTTTATATCCTTCCAGGTAACCATTTATTTTCTCCTAGCCCTTCTTTTTGGAGCTTCCTCTGTCTCTTCTTTTGGTTCTTCAACCTTGATAGCCTTGCTAATAGGCTTATACCCATAGCACTTTTCGTTCATGACGTATGTAACTTCTACAGTTTTTCCGTCTAAAGTAAGTCTGTCTCCTACTTTCATTTATCTATCTCCTCTATGGCGGAGGCCGGAAAATGCCGGCCCCCAAAAAATCAGTCGATCAAAGTGACTGTGCATCTGCATCAGATGATCCGATAAGTGCAACATGGCGCCAGTTAGTGAATGCAAGAGAATATCTCTCAAATCCGTTGTAAACCATGTTACGTGACTCAACCTTGATCTCGTTCTCAATATCAAGAGGAGTACGGCTGTAAAGCTTTGTTCCCTGAAGCTCCTTAAGTGCTTCGCTTGACATGATGATAAGAGGATGGTTTGTAGAAGAAATTGTAGGTGTCCAAAGAGGATTTACCACAATTTTCCAGCGTCCACGCTGTGTGTTGATATCGTTGTTATTTGATCCAACTTCACCGTCAGAACCGATTACTCTCTTTACAAAATCCTCATACTCAGGGTCATTGCCGGGCACAATGATTGTATCTGCTGTGAAGCCAAGTACCTCACCACGATCATCCTTGAAGTTTCTCATTGCGTTAGCAACCTTGTTAAGGACAACTGTGTTGCTGCCAAGTACGTTAGAGAAGTGATTCCCCTGTGTAACGCCTACACCGGCATTCTTAAGAGGATGTGCAGAATTGAACAGTGCAAGTGCATCTGCGCAAGCAATATCAAGTCCGGTCTTTCCACCAAAAGACATTGTTGTTGTTGATCCGATAGAAGCTGCAAGAGCAGCTGTAACAAACTTAGCTCTTGTTCTCTTGGAAGCCTGAACAAGGTTAACAACCTTCTGCTCTGCTTCATCCCACATATTATCGTCTCTCATTTCCTTAGAGATTACTACGCTCTTAGAGAAGGTATTGTGAGCAATGAACTTTGCATAACCCTCTGCGTAGCTATCCTCTGCTGCATCCTGACCTTCGTCCTTGATGTCATAGTCGCCAAGTCCGCCCATTACTGTAGACTTCTCGCCCCATCTCTTTGACTTCTTCTCAACTACGATCCCCTTTACAAGATCATCATATTTGTTCTGCTGTGCGTCAGCGTCATAAATCTTAGCATCCAGTATGGTAGCCCATTCGTTCCACTGATCGCCGTTTTTGGTATTGTCTCTTACTGTTACTGCCATAATTGTTATCCTTTCTTCGCTTTAAGCGTCTGATTGTAGAGGGCCTTAAGCTCTTTTGCGCTTTTCTCAGGAAATCTCTCCTGAAAAGTTTCAAGCATACTAGCCGGTATGTCTTCCATAGAGTCACCAGCGTTAAGTCCAGGTGCATTTGATAAATGAGCCTGTCCCTTTACCTGATTGACTACCGCCTGTCTAGCTGCTGCTGTCTTAGAGCTTGAAAGCCTGTCAAAATTTACTATTTTGTAGGCATCGACCAAACTCATGCCGGCGCGCACCTTGTCGATCACCTGGGGGAAGCTAGGGTCTTTCATTATGTCGTCTTTAGTGTTTAATGATGGGTCCAACTTTAAGACCTCAATAATGTCCCTATCTACTTCCTGTTGCGCTCTGGCATTAGTTAGCTCTGCCATTGCTGCCTCTGCCTGTCTTACGACTGGGCTGTTAGCAACTAAGTTGTCAATCAAAGAGGGATCAATATTGTTCTGCTGAAGCTGCTGTCTCGCCTGGACTCTCTGCTGCGCAAGCATAGCCTCGGCATAATCCCTGGCACTTCTGATTGGCTGTCCGGTTTCAGGGTTTGTGTACCCTCCGAACTGCTTTGCATATAATGAGTCAACTTCTTTGGCTCTCCTCTCGGCTGCCTCCATACGTCTTCTCATATCTGCGAAAGCTGCGTTTACTTCCGGTGATTGAGGTTGAGGATTGGCGGTGTCCTCTGTTGCGCCTTCTGTCTCAGTCTGCTCGGTTTCAACACCTTCTGACTGCTCGGCGATTTCAGTCTCGTTTGCGCCTTCCCCAACTTCGCCTTCTCCTTCAGCGAAAAACTGAAGATTCATGGTTAGCTGGTCTTTTAATTCCTTCATATTCAATTCCTTTCTGTTCGGATTTTTACCCTATTCCTGGGAATTTTAGGTATAAAAAAAGCACTGATTACTCAGCACTTGGCACCTCGTTTGTTTCAACAATTAGAGGCTTATCGCTTTTTGTGTCCTCTGTCTTGAAGACTTTATTGTAATTGGGACAATCTTTTGTCCGGCATTTATAAGCAATGCGATTATAGAGTCCATCAGTCTTCAGCACTGGGTCTACACTTTCGATTCTTGCCTCAACGTTACATAAGGGGCATATCATTTGGCATACCTCCTTCCTGCGGCTGCATCTGCGCGGCCATTTCTTGTTGCTTATTTATTCTCTCTTCTACAAGACTTAGAATTACTGAAGCATTTGGATATCCATTAGCCTTCATAATGGTCCAGTAAGCCCTTGCTGTTTCAAGATCACCAACAGGACCGAAAGCACCACTCTGAAGCTTCATATCTGTCTGATTCCACATTGCTTCTCTATTCTGCATAAGAGTTGATGTAGGATCAGTCTCAAATATAAATTCATCATCCCAGTAAAAATCACCATTAGAGTCGATTCTTAAAAACTCTTTACGATCTAACTGGTCATGTTCCGGCTGTCCGTCCTTGTCAACGGATGTTATCTCTGAAGGGTCCTCTGAGAAGGCAAGCCAAAACTTAAACATGATCTCATACAGTTTGGCGTATGCTTCATTCTTTAATGTCCTCTTAGAGTCCAAGCGTCCGGCAGCCTGATTGATTGCATATTGTTTAGCTGTTCCGGATGTTGCGGAAGCATCATATTTACCCTGATAAGAGTCTGTAATACCAAGTGCTGACTTAGCCCAAGAGTAGTTTGTTTCAAGGTAATTCTGATCGTACTGGATATTGGGCTGAAGATTCAATACATCAATCAGCGACTTATCACCGGCATTGTCAATTCTTACGATATTGAACTGCTCTCCGTCCTTCTCGATTTCAAGATTTCTAGGCAGAATGACAAGTGATCCGCCCATCAATAGTTTCTCATTCATCTGTGTGCCTAACTTCTTGATGGTGTCTTGCTGGTCCAGAATAACCTTTACGTCAGACTCACCAAGTAGTTTATTCTGCGCTGTGATGTTCTTCCGTAGAACAATCGGATATACATTGGGCTTATAGTATGGGATCTTCTTTTTTGTCCTCTCAATAGTCATTTGAGGCTGTCCGAACTCGTCCATTACAGGATTACCCATTTCATCAAGCATAGGGGTCTGTGTGAAGTCGTAAGGATCTATTGTCTTTGCTTCGCCTTTAATCTTGATTTCTACAGCGTCAACTAACTCTTCGTAGTCCTCTCTGCTCTTTTTGGCCTTCTTGCCGCCACATTCAGGACAAACACCATTTACCATGACAGCCCCGCATTTAGCACACCTATCAAGGTATCTTGCTTCGTATTCGTCTAAGTCCAGCAACTTCACATAGTCACACCAGACAAAAACTCCAACTCCGCCTTCTTCATTGCGGTAAAAAGCGGTATTTACAGTAACAAGGTCTTCGTTTGTACTAGCCCCCTCAATGCCTTCTGTAAGGTCATTGGAAACATCATTCGTACAGTCTGAAACATCCTCACCGTAGACTCTCTTGACTGTGTTTTTAGTCATAAGCTCCTGGATAAAGAAATAGTCCATTTCGTCAAAGTCAATCACCCCCGGTTGAGGAATGATCTTTTTAGGATGAATCTCTGAAATTTTTAAATCTCCGACTTCTGAGTGAAGCCCTCTCTTTACATCCCATTCAACCCTTGTAAATGATCCTCCGGCAATGGGTACTGTTCTCTCTACTGAGTCATTCATCAGTACAAGGCCGCAAGTCTTGACCTTGTTTTCCAAGAATTTCTCCATTTTCTTAGCAAGCTCATCATCTTCGGGATGAATAGCCCTTATTCTAGGCATAGGAATTGAGGAATCCACCTGAGACTCTATCAATTCGTAGACGATATTCCTGACATTGGTTGCCAGTTTCGTAGGATCACTTCCTCTGTTTGGGTCTGCCTGTACGCTACGCTCACCATCATAGTATTTTTCATAGGTCTTCATAGCTTTTAGCTGGGATTCATACTGTGTACGTGCAAAGTCCAATTTAGACTGCCATTTTTGCACGTCTTTTGGCGTTTCCAGCCTGTTTTTTGTCTTATTTATCATCCTCTTAAACCTCTCAAACATTACTTAGGCTCTCCCCATATCGAAATGAGATACTTTCTGTCCGCTGCACTGGCGTTTTTATAGTCTTCCCACTGGTCTTTGCGCCATTTTCTACGCTTGTCTTCCTTCTTTTCACGGCCTCCGTGGGTCCAATAAATGCAATAATATCTAAGTCCATCAACGGAATGTGTTAAATCGTGTGGGTCTTTAGCGTAAATGTCCGGTTTTTTCTCGTCATGCTGAATTTTCTTAAGGCTATTCAACAGATTGGGGGCGCAATTACGATAAATCGTCAGCTTAGACTTCTGTCCTTCTCCATGTGCTGTGTTCTCCTTAATAGCCATGCAACCGGCCTTAAAATCGTTGTTAACTTTAGTCAAATAAAGACCACATTCACCGAACAAAATTGCTCTCGATTTACCGGTTTCCTGTGATCTGTTCCATAAATCAGGTGGCGCAAGGTATTGTTCCACCTTATTTATCTCTTCTCTGTCAATAAGCTCCTGTGTTACTCTCATAATCCTATCAGCAGCAGCGCTTATAATAAGATTTGGCTCGCATTCTTCATGTATAACCTGAGAATTACCAAAAGCGTCTCTCACAATCCAATAACAGGCCAACATATCAAGGCCATAGTCCATTGCTACATAGCAAACTGTATTCTGAGATAGCCTACTATCAGACAAAATAGACTCATCCGATACTTCCTCAAAGAATCTTCCTCCTGGCACGTCCAATGCTTCCTCTACAGTTGCCGGGTACTCAGCCCACATTGCGGCTTTTCCTGAAAGCTTCATTGTCTGGTCATACCATTCTTGCGTTCTTGTAGGGTCTGCGTACCAAGGAATAAAAATCTTGAAAAAACCATTATCCGGAGTTGTATATAGCTCCTCAAAAAGCGATCCTCTGGCAATGGTCGAAACACCAATTACCTGACCGGACAAGGGCCTGTTTACTACCGGAAGGGCAGCAGTCCATATTGATCTATCAAATTGCTGGAAAGCCCACTCGTCAAATATAATGAGGTCCGCTGTAAATGATCTTGCAGCGTTCTCACCTGAAGCAAAGCACTGGAATGTACTATCGCTCTTTCCCGGAAAGTGAATAGTCACTGACAAGGCGTTTGACTCAAACCATGCCCCGGTCCATCCACTACGATCTGTCTTCTCCCTGACAAGGAACTTCATGTTCCGTAGGATTAAAACCATCCTTCGTACCAGCTCTTTTGCTTCTGTCTCTGACTTGGAAAGTCCAATTACCGATCTTCCTGTGTGACATAACATAACCCAACAGGCATAATGCAAAACAAGCCATGAAATACCTAGCTGACGGGCTTTAAGTATGATGGTCCACTTATGGCTCACCATGTCGTTTAAAGCCTCTTTTTGCTCTTTCCACAGCTTGAATGGTACAACTATCTCCGGCGCGTTTCTATCCTCAATATGACCGTATTCTTCAACAAAATAGACTATATGTGACGAACAATACTCTATTTCGTTTTCTCTTAGGTCATTCAGAAGACTCATTTAACTGCTCCACTACTATATCTATCAATCTCTGCAAGGAATAACCCTTTTTATCGGCTACCCTCTTTAGCCCTGACAAGTCAACTCCATCTACGAACAATGTATTCGTTAACTGTATTTTCCCTTCGATAAGTTTATCTGCCAATATCCGCAATATCTCTACTTCCAAAAGGCCAAGCTCTTTCCCTTTTTCCTTTAGCTTGTCCCTCTGATAATCATTTAATCTGACCCCCACAACAGAAGTTTTCATTATCTCCATCCATTCTGAATTGCCAGTCTGTAAAGCTCTAACAGGCTGTTAAATGTATCATTACCGTTTTCATCAAGCCTTAGTGACTCTTCGTCCTCTACCGCTGGTCTGTTTACTCCCATCCTGGCAAGCATTTCCATTGTCTCAGGTGACATTGCCCCGTAGTTTACATTCGTCCCCAGGTAAGGATCATATTCTGCATCCCTATAAGCCGACTGGCTGACAGGGGCATTACCCATCTGCTCAGAACGAATACCCTCGGTAGACAAGTCATTTACCCTCTGTGCAGCTTCCCTTTTATCTCTCAAAGCTTCCGCAAATGCTACTTGCTCCTGTGTATAATCATCCGGGAACTCCAAGATATCATCTGTAAGCCCCCAGTCCTTATATACCTCCCACGGAAGTGAGTCTCCTGTGACATTCTTCTTACGGCTCACAAGACCAGCATTTAATACCGGCAAGGGATTCCATCCGGCTGCCGGTTCCCATGCCTGAGTGTTCACTTCCGGCACAACCGGCTGATTGAAATACTCGTAGCTCTGTGGTGTATGTCTATCCGGCAAAGATGGATTCTTGATCGCAAACATATCATCCGACAAGGTGTTTCCATACCTCTCACCCGTTATGTCCTGTCTAGGCTTATTCGCCAATTCATTGATCGCTGTCTGGCTTACGTTTATATCATACGGCCCATTATTCAGTTTATTTCTCTGCTTAAAAGCCATATCTCTTCCTTTATCACCAGCCTGTCAGCATGACTCACAATATATACGAAAGGTATTTCAAAACATTCATCATCAACGATAGGTGCTAACAGGCTGACTTAGCAAAATTAAGATTTTTTCCAATAGGGTAGTTAACTCACAAGTTATTAACTCAAAAGTTAAATTAAATCAAGAATGCCTTGTAATCCTCTACCCGTCTAACTTGCACTAACTTGCACTTCCCATTTCCAAACGATTTATTGGATATAACGCCCTGATAATTACCAATCAACTATATCGTTATTCCGTTGATATCTTAAAATCGGTCAAGTTATCTCGTGTTAACAGGGTGAAAATTGGGAAAAATAATTTTTCAGGCATTTTGGAGTCCCGCGCGGAGTCGGCTCGCTCCCCGGTATGGGGGTGGGGTGGGGTCCAGGAGACTCAGAAAATACGTGAAAATATGCGGATATCCTACAAAAAAAATTCTCCGTGATGATCCCCCGCCAAAATTGGGGGCTGTCCGTGATCGGCTTTCAACTATTCGCTAAACAACCGTTTTGGGAATAGTTAATTACTTAAATAAAAAGCCCTCAACACCAGTATTTATCTAGCCTTGAGGGTCTTTTATACTTGCTCTATTTCCTTCTGATCTTCTCCGGAATACATCAAAATACTATATCTTGTATTTACTCCGGTGCTTTGTCCCTTTTTAAAATCCTTTCAATCCGTTCTCTATCTTCTGCCGTGATCGTCTCTACTTCTGCGGCGATCTTGTCAACTGGCTTTTCTCCCAGTGTATCACGGATATATTCCGCCGCTTTCGTGTCGCCCTTCATAGCTCTGCGGATCTGTGCCAGGTTCGCCGCCTCTAATAGGCTTGTACCTTCTTCCATGCTATACTCTTCCGCTTCTTCTGCTGTAACCGTTCTACGGCTTAATTCTTCCAATATCTCTTTAATGCTCCGTCGTGCCGCTTGCGTGGTGTTGCTCGCATTGGCTCCGGCTGTTCCTCTTTTAGAAGCTTCCTCCGGATCATTCTCTAATCTTGCCAGCTTTCCGCCGTTATATGCTCTATATGATTGACTTTCGTTGGTTGTTCCTGGTGGCAATTCTTTTAAATAGCTATCAAAAATATTATCCGGAATTATATAGCCTTTTTCATCTTTACCTATTGCTATTTTTTCGACGTCAATTTTTCCGTCTTCAGTCCTGGGAACCTCTGGAAGATCAGCAGCCGGAATATTTAATTTTTTTATTTTATTATCTTCCATGGTTTTATATCCTCTTTTTTGTATGTTTTATGCAAAAATAGAAATAATATTATTGTGGTATGCAAATATAATATATTTCTTTTTCTTTTGCTTCTTTTCTTTTTCTTTGCCCTGAGTCGGTCCGGATCTCTCCCAGATCGGCAGCAGATAAACCAAACAAAAAGACCCGGTTATAATTTCCGGGCCTTCCTTTGTTGGCTATGAGGTTTAATATGTGGGGCTTTTTAATTCTTCACACTATCATAATAACAATAAAGTGGTGTCTTGTTGCACAATCTTTTTATTTTTTCATTCCAGGATCTTCTATAACTATATTTTTGGGTATTCCAGATTTATATAATTTTTCTTCTATAGCTTCCCTTATAAATTCGCTGGAAGTCTTTCCGGCCTTATCTGCTGCTAACTTGATCCGGTCTTTTGTTCCTTTATCCATTAAAAAATTGATACGGTCTTTATTGTTTTTTATATATTGGTTGTCGTAGTCTTGTTTATTAAATTTCTTTTTTTCTTCCATCTGGCTCAATCTCCTTTAAATCAGTATTTATCTATTATTACGCCTTTATAATAACATATATGTTGTACTTTGCGCATAGTTATATTGCACAATAAATTGATTTTAACTTTGTGCATAGTGTCTATTGCACACTCTATGCGCATAGTGTATTATGAGCTTACAAACAAACAAGAAAACACCTCGCAACTACATCACCACAGCGGTTAAAGCCCGTTGGATGATGGATAGAGGTAAAACAAATAGGAGGATCACAAAATGAATAAATACTTTAACAACTGCACAACATTAGAGGAAGTAAAAGCAACATTTCATAAATTAGCAAAGGAATTGCACCCGGACAACGGCGGCAACGCTGAAGAGTTTAAAAAAATGATGGCTGAATATACGGAAGCCTTCAACAGATTAAAGAACGTACACAAAAATCATGAAGGCAAGACATACGAAAAAGAGACAGATGAAACGCCGGAACAGTTCGCCGATCTTATAAGGACACTCACAAAAATGAATGGCTGCATAGTTGAATTGATCGGATCTTGGATCTGGGTAACAGGTAACACAAAAGATTATAAGGACCAGCTAAAAGAATTACATTTTAGATTTTCAGCTAAAAAAGCAGCTTGGTACTTCCACGAAGGCGAATATCACAAGAGAAATGGCAAAGTTTACAACATGGATGATTTAAGAGACATGTGGACCCACAAACAATATGAGAACGAACAAAGAGTTTTAGAAGGTTAAAAGTCTTCACACCTTCCGGAAGCCTCAAAACTTCCGGGAGGACTCAAAACAAATAACCCTAATAGGACAAAACAAGGAGGAAATAAAAATGAAGTACAACACAATTAGAGACCTGGATAACAGAATTGAGAGAATTATCGACTCAACAGTAAAGCACTACTACACCGACTGGAAGAATTACGATAGGCCGGAATACATGAAATTTAAGGGATCAACAGACAAGGCCGACAAGAGTTTAATCCTGATTGCACGTGAATGTGGCACCTACTTAATCAGGATTGCAGATATTAAGGCCGGCAACACCTGGGCAAACACTTTATACGAATACTACCAAACACAAGAGCGTGCAACCTACTACACAATCAATATCGACAAGCTGGAAGTAAAGAGAATTGATCCGGCAACATACGATATCAAAGCAGCATAATAGGACAAATCACCGGGCCGACTAAAAAGGCCCGGAACCATCAAAAAGGAGGACAAGCAATGGCAACAAAGGACGAAGAAAGAAAAGCACTTGAACAGATTAAGAAGATCATTAAGGGACTCGGAGCAGATAGCTACATAGGCGCAGCCATTGACGAAACAGTGTTAAACCTGGCAAAAAACAACATAGATAACGACTTTTTAATAACTACCACTGAAGGCCTTGAAAATTCCAGCGCAAAACTTGAAGAAGCAAGAACAGAACTCCGGGACATAAGAAAAGAACGAGACGATTTAAAGAAGTCTGTAGAGATCGAGACAAACAGAGTCGCTGAAGCACATAAAAAGAATGATGAACTTAGGACCAGGAACAGCGAACTATTAACGGACCTCATAGCAGCACAGACAGAACGAGACCAGCAAAAACAAGAGATCATAATTCTGAAGGCTAAATTATACGACCTCATGACAGCATAACATAATAGGACACCGGACCGGAGGCCGGTTAAACCTCCGGAGAATGGAGAAATATGAATAATATGATAATATACTTTTTCACAAAGCCCGGACTTGTCCACACCACTTTTACACTAGGATGGATGGCCCCCAACGGCGAACGACTCATCACATCATTATGGGAGCAGAACGGCAAGCACTACGTTTTGAGCGGATCAAAGGCCGCCGGAACTCTTCAGCGTTACGACTTCACAGAAACGCAAGAGGCAGAGCTTGAAAGTTTTTGCAGCAGCACCGCAGCAAATAAAGAATACTTCGGGCACCCTTTAAGATAACACAACAGGCCCGCCAGGAGCCTCAATCCTGGCAGAAAGGGAAATAAAATGTATAACACAGATGAAGCAATAAAGCAGACTTTAAAAGACATAGAAACAATGGAAGCAGTTAACAAAGTACTTCCGGAGATCAAGAAAGTTATATCAAGATGGGACGGGAAAGTGTTTAACAAGAGAATTGAAGCGGATCTGAAGTCGCTTAACCTTCCAGGACACATCTATTATTCAACATCATACGAAGAGCGCTACGAGATCAACTACAGCCCGGAAGGATCTCACAAGTGGTTTACTATCCTCCACACCATGAAACCAACTAGTAAATACTATGACAAAGAAAAATCTTTCCTTGATCCTGACAAGAGATTATCCGCGGAAAGAGCTTTCCAGTATATCGAAGCCGGTAGAGTTGAGCGACTAAAGACTATCACAGCATATAAAGAACACTTAGCAACCTGGGAGCAGAAAAAAGAACAAATTGAAATGCTTAAAAAGCAGCTTAACACGATAGTAAGCACTATACCCTATACCATGCAAGACTATTTTAACATGAGAGTAAGCCGCTACTAATAGGACAAGGGCGCCGGCAACCCTTAAACCGGCAGAAAGGACAACAATGAAGGCTAAAAAACTAGAAACATATTACGACAAGTGGTCTAATACAGTCGTTTACGAGTATAGAGGCCGCAAGTACGAGGTTGAATATTCTAATAGCTATCAATACTGCTGCACACCGGCCTGGTATCAGCACAAGATCGCACAAGAGAAAATAGATAATGCACTGGACAATCCACCAGCGCCACAACCTGAGAAAACCGAAACTGTACAGGAAGCACTTGACTGGTTTTTTGATTATATCGAAAACAACGAATAAAACGGGCCGCCGGTCCCACAATACCGGCAGAAAGGACCTAAAAATGATTAAAGAACGTTACGGACACCACACAATCGAGATTGACTATAGAGACAATGACTACGCACAAGTAACAATCCACGATCTTGCAAATATCCGTTGGCCCCTTGTTTGGTCTTCTGGCATGACTTACAAACAGGCCAATGCAGCACTGGAGATTTTCAAGGCAGTTGGCTATTTTGACTACTACGAGACAGTATAAGGAGGCAACATGAGAAAGAATTTTAAATATATCTATACGGACCCGGAAGGAAGACAGACAACACTTATTAAGTCAATTACAGACAAGATGGAATCAAGAGACGATCACAAAAAAGAAGCTGCTGCCGGTTATTTCACTGATATGCTAAAGAGACAGTATAAGGACTTTATTTATCCGGTAGTTATTAGAAATATACAGGAGGTTTAAGCAATGAAGTATTACGTAATCAAGACAACAAAAAGAGGCGTAGAATACAAGAAATACAAATGTATTGATGGATGGCGCAAAACGCCTGAAGGCTGCTGGCAGTTTTCAAAAGCCGGCGCCGAAAAGATCGTTAAGAGACTTAACAAAGCTTACGATTACGAAAATCAGCCATACCCCAAAAGAATACATTTTAACCTTTTGGAGGCAGTACAATAAAACGGCCCCTGGATTATTCCAGAGGCCCTTCTTTTTGCGGGAAATATCCGGCCTCTTCCATAGCTCTTATCAATTCCCCCTGAGAGAATCTAATTTTTATTCTTGATATAAGCTCTGGAGTCTCACAGAGATAATATCTAGGTTTTCCATGAGATTTAAACATAATGTAATAACCTAAAGATGTTCGATAAACCTCAATAAAATAAATCTCACCCTTATGGAATCCGTCATAATACGAATACATATCAGACGAAACATAAGTCATATAATATCCACGGTTCTTCAGCCATTTTTCAATTTTACTTTTGCCATTGTTATTAGACATTTTTATCCTTTCCGCTATTGGATCAATTCCAGGATGCTTTATTTTCTGTAGTCGTATTCATGTAAATTTTCCTGTGTACGGTCTTTTGTCTCTGCTTTGGTGTGTTTGTATGCCGGTCTTAAAAATGCCTCAGAAAGAAGCTTGGGGCGCTTTCTCGTATATGCTTTCATGTTCATACAGGCCCATTCCAGATTGTCCCGGTATTCATCATCTATCATCTTGTCTCCTCCCTAGTCTGCCAGGATCAGGAAGATCACCAGGCAGAATAATAAAGCTAAAATAAAAAATTGATCCATTTAGTCTGCTTCCTTTTTGTCGTTTTCCAGCTCTGTCATGAGATAGTCAAAACAGGCCCGAAATCCCATCCAATAGCCCATGCCAAGCGCTACCATGACAAGCCCTATATCAATCAGTATTCGTGTCATTTGTATTCTCCTTTAACTTGTCGATTTTCTGTTGGATAATCTCACCGCATCTTTCAACAGAATGGTTATACCCTAGCCCCCATTCGCTTAAAATGTTATCTTCACTGTGAGTAAGTGATTGTTCCTCAATCTCCAACTGTAACTCAACAAGAATGGCTTTTAAATCAGCCTTTAAGCGATTTTCATATTCTCTTCTGAAAGTTTCGTGAGCTTGTGCCCAAGTATATAGACTAACTTTTTCTATTATTGATGCCTGTTGTACTGCGGTAGTCCATTCCTTAGTAATATCTTCTCCGTATTTAACATAATTCTTGGCATAGGCATAAGCTGTTGATAGTACCATTGTTGGTTCTTCTGCTAACGAATCCAATAACTTCTGTTTAACACTATCATCAATCATTCTTCCCATCTTCTATCACCTCTTCAATCTCTTGCAAAGTATCATACATACTTGTTCCATCATCAACTGTTCGCTCCATTATTTGAACAATCTTCTGATACTTGCGCATGATATCTATTGCGCTTTCCAATGACTCAATAGTAAAATAAACCTTCACTGTTTCATTTATGCTTGGATTGTTCGCTATGTCCTCAAAAAGTTTCTTTGCTTCATTCAGAAAATCTATATTATCTGCTATTGTCATTCCCATCTTCTATACTCCTATCAGCTTTAACCCAAAATACACGACTATTAGCAATGCCAATCCTCCGAAATCCACAGCCAATACAACCTTTTCATCATCAATAATGATAAGAGGGGCAATGAATATTTGTGCTAATAGCCATATGCCAATGATAGTTTTAAACTCCGTCATTTCCATCTTCTACCTCATAATCTGCAAGCATCATTGATATATCATCCAAAAACTTATTAAACGCTTTGGGCGATAACTCTTCTAATGCTCTATCCATTAACTCTTCAAATTCTGTGTCAAAATCATATAGTGTCTTTCCCATCTTCTACCTCCAAAGCGACACCATTTCCAAGCTCTTTGGCTACTTCCTCTGCTCTCTCCCATGTTTCATACATTCCGTAGTACCATAGCTCGGAATCCACTAATCTAGCCACCATTACCATGTTTTTGTTCGCAGTAATGCTCAAAGGGCAATTTTTAACGAATGCATATGCTTTAGCCATTGTCTACCTCACTCATATAAATGTATTACTGTAGGAAGTTCGTCATTTTTATATTCATCATAAATTTCAGCAAAAACTGTTCCTGCATCAATGAACATATCGCAGTTATAATTACAATTCTTTGCAATCTGTTCACACGTCTTAATAGCTTTTATCAGCAGTTCCTTATCCGCTTGTGATAATGTTACTGTTACGTCATTATTTACATTCGCCATCTTCTGCCTCCCACAATTCTTCTTCTCTTGCATTCCGCTTTAAGCCATTTAATGCAAGCTCTAAAGCCTCATAGAACTTTTGGTGTAATTTCATTTCCTCCTTATCCTTTGCATGAGCCATCTTACTACCATGTGAATCTCTTAATCTTGTGATGTATTCAATAGCCTCTTTATTTTTCATTCCTTATCCCTCCGTTTCTGCCTTAACTCAAAAGTTAATAACTTATGAGTTATTTTCTGCCTTGTACTTATCAAGAATCTGTAGCACATCAATTTTGCTGATATACTGATTGTAGCTAACTCCCATTGTGTCGGTTATCTGCTCAATCTCGGCTCTTATCTTATCTATAACAGGCTCTTGCTCTAGGGCTTTGATTGCATCTGCTACCAATGCTATATCAACATCACTTTTTACTGATTGTGCAATAAATTCTTTCGCTGCTTCTCTTGTCATTCTTCACCTTCCATTCTTAACCCACAGTTAGGGCAATAGTTAGTATTATCTATCTTTAATTCAAAATCACATTCTGAACAGTACGTCACTCCATATACATGAGGTTTTGTAATCCAATGCCCTATCTTTGGCTCCTCATATTTCTTGATGAGTTCATAGTCACCTTCAATATCTCCATGTATATCAACTATCCATTTACTCATTTTATCTCCTTACTATATCCACGCTCTGTGAGCCACTTCTCAGCTTCGGCCTTTTCCTGTTCCGTAGCATTTCCAAGATTGAAAAGCATCTTCCTGAGTGATATTTCAATCACCTCGTCAGATGGCAGTCCATTTCTATAAAATCCTCGCTCTGTCCATTTCTTGTAAAATTCTTTAAACTTGGCAACATCCTGTGTTCTTATCGCCTCGTCACGCTCTTTAATCCATATATCTTTCCATTTCTTAAAATTCATTCCCAACCTCCTGAATCTCTAAAACATTCCTCATAATCCCAACATTCTTCCTCCGGATCATAGTAAAGGCATTTTCCATTGTGGTTCTCGCAATCCCTATAACAATGATCCCTCATAGACTCTTTAATTGCTGCTTTATGCTCTAACCACTTCTCACGCCTTGCGTCTTCTTCGTAATCGCTCATAAATTCTCCAATTTGTCAAGGAAGTGCCACTTCCGAAAAAACTAATTTCTGTCATAGAATTTCCCTACATCCACTTTGTACCAGCCTGGATATCCTCTTGATATCATAGTGGCTATTGATCCAGGCGTTTTCCCAGTCTTCTTTGCCAGTTCCCGTGTAGAATCTGCTACAATCTCCGGAAGCTGGTACTCGTCTGTAGTGCATTTTACATACAGTGTCATTAGTCCCATCCTCCCATCCTGTCGTACTTGTCTTCCAACGATCTGTCTCTTAGTGCCTCTTCTGTAATAAAGTCAATCCATTTAATTTCATCTTCGTGCTTTTCTATCAGATATGCTCCCAGGCAATAGTCCGAACAGAAGTAATTTCCATCATAGCTGGAAGCGTCCTTTTTAACATCCTTGCCACAGTGAGCGCATATCTCTCCATTCCAAACTCTTTCCTCTGGTCCGTATGTCATTTAAACGTATCCTCCACATCCCTTAAATACCGGGCCTGTCTTCTCTTCTCGTTGATCTCGTCTTTCTTTTTGGCGTATCTCTCTCGGCCCTTCTGCCTGTAGTGTTCCTGATTAGCCATATATCTTTCATGCTGTTTCTCAGACTTCTTCTTTTTCTTGTCCAGGATCTTTAATATCAGAGCAGCTTCTTCCCTTGTTAGCTTACAGTCCCCATCCATAAAATAACTGTGCTTCTTTAGCTTCCTGGCAAGGGCATTCTCACGTTCTTTTTGTGTCAACATCCTTATATCCTCTTACTTAGCAGATAGTAAAAATATGCCTTCATTGTGCTAAATGTGTTTCTATGGCAAGGCATACCCTGTGCTATCAGATCGTCAATAGTTACATTCTTTTCAGTGACGTACTTTAATATCCATTCCCACATTTGGCTGTTGGTTATCATTGCAGTTGTCCTGATAAGATCAACTTTTCTTTCAAGCTCTACCCTCTTTAGTGCCAGTTCAGCCGTTGCGTCATAGCCTCCTGAAGACTGTACTTTGTCCTTGTCATAGGTGATCGCTCTGGAAGTGTCCGGCAAGGTCTGAAGCTCTTTAAGCCATATTGGATAGCACCGACAGAACGTAACAACGTTGTCATAAATCTGTGGCGGCAGATAATACTTACTTCGCTGTGATGGTCTTTTGTAGCTCATTCTGTACCCCCTGTTTTCTCCTCCAAGCCTTGTCAACTCTCTCAATGTCATTACTCAGGGCCATTGTTACTTCATTAGCTAGATTTTCTAAGCTCGACCCCTTATATTGATCTGCTATCTCCCAGGTCCCATCTATGTATTCTTGCCATTCCTGGTCTGTAAGTGCCCTTCCAGGCGGAAAGTGCTTCACATAGAAGTCCTGTAGTTCCTTAAACATTCTGCTTACTTCTTCGTGTCTTTCCTGAACTGTCATACATCCTCCTTACGTGAATGGAAGTGCTGTAGGGTCTGCTGTCTCAAACTGTGGTACATACCATCCATATTCTCTATTGGGATTGTCGCCGGCCCCGTAAATCCTCTTTGATTTCTCGTCATAGTCCATTACATAGCCTTCGGCGTTGGTATATCCAAACAATCTATTCTTCCAAACTTTAAGGCGTCTCTGATCCGGTGAAAGCTCATTGTCCTTCTCATACATAAGCGTTATTGACGCCAAGTTTGTAATATCGCTACTTCCAGCAACTTCATCATTTCCGTTTCTGTTTGAGTTGTTTTTTCTCATGTGTGCCACTAAAACCAATACAACATTGAAAGTCCTTGCTATTCTTGCCAGGCGCTTCACAAACGTACTCTGCTGATCGTATTTTGAATCTTCTCCATTGTGTTCAAGCTCTAATGCTGTCATAAGGTTGTCTATTACTATAAAATCAACTCCACACCTTTTAATTGCTTCTTCAATCAGCTTGGTTAAAACAATGGTTTCGTCTTGTTCATCTACAATGTTGTCGTCATAGATAAATAGCTTGTTGTTTATCCAGTTATCTATCAAAGTTATGTTGCTTTCCGATAATGTGTACCCTTCGTACCCATCCTTGGACTGGTATTTATAACAGTGACTTCCTCCAGCTTGTAGTGTAGCTATTGCCTTAAACGCGGTGTCTGTTAACTCTCCTGAGTAGGCAAACACTTTATGTCCCTGATCTACCGCTTCCAACATGATCTGTGACGCAAGTACGCTCTTACCTTCTCCGGCTTTTCCTGTTATCAGTGTTATGCTTCCAAGTGGAAGGCCGCCTTTTAACAGTGCATCAAGTTGTTTTATTCCGGTCTTGATCTTCGGTATGTCATACGGATTTACAACCTCAACTTCACTTAGATTTCTGATGTGCTTTATTGGCTCTGCCTGTGCGTTCTCTACACATATTTTTACTTGTGCAGTTCCGTACTTCTGAAGGATCTCGTTAGCGTCCTTGCAGTCCTTATAATCTTCGTATTTAACGTGCTTAATTAGCTGGTTAAATCTTCTCTTGATCTCGTCAAGCAATGTCATGTGGCCGTTTTCATAATCCCCAAACACGATTATTGTTTTGAAATTCTGAATCCAGTCCCAACAGTACGGGACCCACGTAAAACCATTGCAGCCAGTCGGTACACTTACGGCATTTTCATATCCAGCCTCGGCTACAGATAAGCTATCAATCTGCCCTTCAGTAATAATTAGCGTGTCATTCTGAAGGTTGCACTGTTTCATTCCAAACAGAACCGGCTTACCATCTGCCTCGCACCATTCTTTGTTTTTATCTCTGCCCTTCTTAAAGTCTGTCTTTCGATACTTGATGAATGGAGTCTCGTTCTCGGAAGTCTTAAACGGAAATACAAGGATCTTTTCATTACTTGTTTGAGTAGTTATCTCATACTTCTTTGTGACTTCCTCAGATATACCTCTGCTTTCCAGGTACTTAATAGCTGGGTCCTTTGGTATGATCTTCTCCGGCACCTTAAATGTCTTAAACTCTTTTTTAGGCTGGTAGTATTCGTCTATGTCGGTCCCTAAAGAGAATCCAAAGTCCTGTGCTAATGTGAGCATATTGCCTTGCGCTCCGCAGCTACTACGCAAACACTTAAACTGTCCTGTCTTCAGGTTTATTGCGAAAGTGTATTTATCATTTGTGTTGTTTCCGCAATAAGGGCATTTCTTAAAGTGAAGTTCGTCTCCCTTCTCCCGGACCTGAATACGCTGATCTCTTGCAAAAGCCCATGCGTCCTCTGGTTTAAATTCATAAAAGCTATGCGTCATGGAAACCTTCTTCCCAGGCTTTTTGTCTTGCCTCTTCTTCAGGATCTATAACTACTTTCGGCTGTTCGATTTTTGCTTTCTTTGGTGCTGTTATGCCCCATCTTCGAAGTGTTAAGTTGTAGTCCTTATATCTCTTTCCTGTTTCCTGGCAATATTCGTCAACTTTTTTAATTCCAGCAAGAACGTCCGACTCTTCATAGTCGTTGACAAGTCTGTTATATTCTTCATCAGTTAAAAGCACATGATGATACTCCCCGTACTTTTTCTTGGAGAGTTTGATATTATTATCTATACTATCCTTACCTAACCTATCCTTACCTAACCTATCCTCGGTATCTCGTTTGCCTGTCAGTTGGTTGACAACTTGGCAGTCAATTGGTTGACAAGTGGTGTACGACCCGTTTTCCTTTACATTCAGCATTGATAACTCTTCGGTGTACTTGGTATCATGTTTCCTGTCTGCTCGGATATAGTTATGTATTCTCCAATGCTTTATAACTACTATTCCAGTGTCGAAAGTGATTAAAAAGCTCTTGGCAATCAAAAGTTTTAAATCATCTTCAGAGGCCCCGATCATACGTTGTATCTTTTTGGGATTGTTCACGAAACCATCATCATCTGCTCTCATGGATAGATGGAAGTACAATGCTTGTGTTGACAATGGCATTTCCAAAAATGCGTCACTGTCTATGATTGTTTTTGAAAACATCCTTCTTTCAGCCATTTCCCTATCTCCCCATCAGTCACTCTTTTACAAAAGGTAATGTATTAACATCCCACTCTTTGTATAATGTCATCCAGTCGTCTAACCTCATGCAAACTAATGTCTCGCACTTGTTTTTTCTGAAAAAGACTGCCGGCATATCTCCCTTCTTGGCACTGTCATGTATAGCTTGCGCCATCCAGTCATAGATCCTGAACTGTTCACAATGCTTGCACTCGATATGTACGCCGGGAAGTCCCATTACGTCTGAAGCATCCCCTGTGTTTCCGCAATACTGGGATGTTCTTCTACAGTTATAACCATAGTCACTTAAAGCGGCTGCAACTTCTCTTTCGTAACGCTTTCCTTTTTCTCTGCTCATCTTCCCCATAAAATGCCTCCTTCCTGTCGCTACTCCCTGATATAGAGCAGCGACTATTTAGTCTTCCACAAAGTCTGATATTCTGTGATAAATTCCTTACCTTGTGGAGAAGTTACAGATATGACTTTCCATATCTTTTTATGAAGTCTTCTACAGACTTGTTGTAGTAATCCATCCAAGCCTGTTGAGCTTCCTTTTGTAATTGAATGTCATACAGCCCCTTGTCATGTAGGGCTGTATGATGTGTTCTGCAAAGGTACACTGTCAGACCGTCTTCATCAGCAAGCTTCCTTCTGGAAGTGCCGTGAAGCATATGGTGAAGATCCGTACCATATACTGTCATGCCTAACATTTTGCATAACCAACAGTTATGATCGTTTTGTATTATGCTTTTCATACGCCTTGCCCCATTGCTCCAACATTTTGTCTTTTTCCGTTACCGTGATCGTTTCTATTCCCAGTTCTTTTGCCTCTGAGATTACCCCATCTATAAGTCTTGCCATTTCAACACTGTTATAAGTGTGGCTGCCCCTCATAACGATATAGACTCTGTTTAAGTCTCCGTTATCCAGGACCTGTGTTTTAGAAGTGGCTTTAAGGTGTACGCCTTCCAGCTTGTTTACTTCTATGTTGTCCGGCAAAATGAAGTACACGATCTTATCGTCTATAAACTCTGGATATCCGTATCGAGATAGCATTTGATTGTGTACCTCATTTAGCGATATACGTAGCTTTTCAGCGACTTTTGTACACAGGGCATAGAAATAGTTGTTTGCTGTCAGAGAACGTGGTTTTACGTCCTTGTGTGGCGATAAATCATATATCTGATTTTTGTTTTCCGCCGCCATCAGAAAAGCTATAATGTCTAACGGCTTGCCTGTGATCTTATCCATTCTTATTTCCCAGTGAGTTCAACTTCTGTAGTGCTGTTACGTACTCTTCTCCGGTTAACTGTGAAAGTGGCTTAGTAAATATTTCTTCCACCTTGTAGCCCTTCTTCTCACAAACATTCTTTAGGGTCTGCTGATCCTTTGCAGATATGGTTGCTTTATTGTCCTTCTCAACCTTCTTGTCAAAAGTTCGCTCTTCCTTGGTTTTCTGCTGGTTCCTGAACTCGTCTGTGTCGGCGTCTTTGGTATCATCAATCAGAAATAGTCCGTTAAGAGCATATTTTCTTGCGTAAGATGATGTGGCTCCTGTTACCTGAGAATCATCCATGCCCTTCTTTTCGGCGCTCTCCCTTGCGTATGCGGTATTTTCAATAATTCCATCTGTCTCTACGTCCTGGAAGGTAGCTGTTGCCTTGATGTAGTACCTATCTCCAATCAACTCTAAAGAGTCCGAGATAACCAATGTTGCGTTGTATTTTTTTAGAAGAGGCTTAACGCTCTCCAAGATATCCTCACAACTTCTGTACTTATACTTTCCAAAAGAATTTGTCTGTCCTTTAGGCGCTTTTAACTCGGCCTGTACTGCTAATAATTTCTCTCTAACTGCCATTAGATAACCTCCAATTCCTTATTTGATGTTGATGTGTCTGCCTCTAGGCTCAAGGTGAGCAAAATCAAGCTCCTGTCCTTCCTTGAGTGCCTTGCGGATCAGATCATTGTCAGGCTGAACAATTACTTTGGTGAAACTGTCAGGAACATCACCATCAATCTTGAGTGGCTGAACACCACCATTGTTAGCAATCTTCAAGGTGTATTCACCAGCTGTGAGTGTGTCAATTCCGGCTGCATCCATAGCATTCAAAAGAGCCTCTTTCATGCGCTTAACATTGTTCTCTCTAGTAGCCTTTTTAGCCTTAAATGCCTCAATAACCTTGTCGCACTCATCAACCTCCATTGTCAGCTGTTTGATTACATGAACATATCCAGCCGATTTTGCCTCTAGCTCACCATTGAGACCTTCCAATGTATCAAGGAAAGCTTGCTGATCTTCCTCACTTGTTGCCAGCTCATAGAGAGTATGAAACTCTCCTGTCAATTCGTATAAACTAGCCATCACATTACCTCCAATTCTCTCTTGCTGAGTGGCTCAACGATTGCTCCATCTGCCACCATCAGTACATCGTTTACGTCTGATAAAAGCAGTGTGTCGAATCCCTGGGCTAATCTGCATTTCATTTTGAATGTCAGCAGCTCAATAGCTGCCCTGTCCTTAATTGATTGTGATTCTGTTGCGTTATACATTGATTTTCCCTCCTTCGTTTGGTAAAATTGAGGGTGAGAAGAGCGAAAACACGATCACTCACCTCAACCTTTGACCTTGTTGCAGCAAGGTCTTTTTTATTTCTTCAATGTATAGAATTGATGATCTCTATACACAAAAGCCCTACTAAAGTATTTATCCAGCACATTACTTGTGGTCTTTTCAAAACCTACGATTTCCGGCGCTACATCACCTTTTTCAATTCTTGCAAGGGCCTCATGGCATTCAGGACTTATCTCTGTCTTTCCTATGCCTTTTACATAAAATTTTGATTTCTCATAGATCACTTCTCTGATCGTGTCTGGGAAACCAGGCGTATTTACCCTGTTAAGCACCACCGACATAACAAGCCACATTCCGTCAGACCCTTGGTTGCCGGCTTCTGCTTGTGCAATTCCCATAAGTAACTGTGCATCTTCATAAGTAAACTCGTTGCAATCAACTTCATGAGTCCTGGCGAACAGCTCACCATCTTCTGTATTCACTTCTTCCGTTTGTGGAATAGGCTCGAATGTCGGCCCTTTGACTTCTTCATAGGCCATTGCCTTGATCGCATATATCCAAAGCAATATGCCTATGAGCAATAGACAAAAATATAAAAGAATATCTCCCCTCTTACGTTGCACTTTTTTCATCCTCACATCCCTTAAATATTTTGAATAAATTCTGCAAGCTCTTCAGGCGTCCATCCCAGATGCTTCACCATTGCTTTAAGCTCATATCCGGTAAATGTTCCAGGATGCTTCCGTTTGATAGACAAGCTCTGTCTTGATATGCCGATACGTTTAGCCAAGTCGGTATCAGTCTTTATTGAGTTTTTGGCTTTGCCTACGTCAATCAATACATCAGTACCCATGACTGGTCTTCCTTTCGCTTAACAATAACGATTAACGTGTTAAACTTTTAGGGCAAAAAAAGAGTCCTGATAGACACGCCCAAAGCTTTTGCCAGCTTTTCAAGTGTTCCTGTTGTTGTTTCAACGTCTTCAGAACTTTCAAGCCTACTTATAGTAGGTCTGCTCACGCCAGAAAGCTCGGCTAATTCGTCCTGTGACAGCCTTCTCTTCTCGCGTAACTCTTTAATTTTGTATTCCATTTTTTCATCTCCCAAAACTTTTTTCGTGTTGTTTTACTGTTAAGTCTAACAATAAACTTCTTGTTAAACTTTGTCAATAGATTTTTCAATTATTGTTGTATTTATATTGCGTGCGCTGTAAAATATGTTTATCAGTATTGGAGGGTGTAAGTTATGACTTTGGGTGATGTTATCAAGGAATTTAGAGAGTTAAACAAGTTAAGCCAAGAAGAATTTGGTAAAATGTGCGGACTATCAAAGTCTTACTTGTCCATGTTGGAAAACGACAAAGATCCTAGAGGCAATTCAATAAAGCCTAGCATAGAGACTTTTGATAAGGTTGCTTCAGCTATAGGTGTTGATTTAGATACTCTTATCAGTAAAGTAGACTCAGATATTATCGTCAATCTAAGAAGACCCAAAAGTGATGATAGTTTTGATAACACCGACCTGGATGAAGAGCAATGGAAATTTGTACGGTTCTGCTATACCCATGCTTCACAAGAAGACAGAAACAGAGTCTTAACTATTTTGAAGGTAAGAGAAGAATGGAGTAAATATCAAGAAGTCCAGAGTTTTTTGAAAGGATATTAAAAGCTATGGAAAATAAATCTTGGGGGGTTAGCGACTATATCGTTCTTGGTTTGGTTGTAGTCTTTATATTTAGTTTCTGTTATAGCTGCAATAGGTCTTCTGAAAAAGCTCAACAGGCAGAAATAGAAGCTGCCTACACAGAAGGCTATGAAGCCGGATATCATGACGGTGAAAACGGCAATCCTTATCATAATGTGAGGTAATTATGGCAACACCTAAAAAACTTCCCTCTGGAAATTGGAATGTAACTGTATATTCGCATACTGAAAACGGCAAGCGGAAATATGTTTCCTTCACTGCGCCCAGTAAGACAGAAGCCAATAGACTCGCTGCCGAGTTCCAGGACAACAAGGCCAACGAACACAATCCTCAGAACCTTACAGTAGAAAAGGCTGTTGAACATTATATTTCCAACAAGTCTAACGTATTGTCACCACAGACTTTGAAGGACTACAAGAACCATGCCAAGCAGTTCGGATCTATAATGAATGTCCGCATAGGTTCTCTCAACTCTTCCATCATCCAGGAGTGGATAAATGGTATTGCAGCAAGCAGAAGTCCTAAAACAGTAAGAAATTATTACTCTCTTCTGCTATCTTCCGTCCGGCTATATAGTGACAGAACATTTAAGGTGACTCTTCCACAGAAAAGAGTAATTGAAAGGAATATCCCAACAGACCAGGACATTAAGAACCTTATCGAAAACGCAAATCCTACCCTCAAATTGGCGATAATTTTAGGTTCGCATGGGTTAAGACGAGGTGAGATTTGTGCGCTCAAATATGGCGATATATTGCGTAATTTTAATGCCATCTATATTCATAGTGATATGGTACTTGGAGAGAATGGATGGGTGTATAAAGAAATTCCTAAGACAAGTTCTTCCACCAGGAGAGTGATACTTCCAAAAGAAGTTATAGATATGCTTGGAGAAGGTGATGAAGACGAGTTTATCTTAAAAGTAAAGCCCAGCACCATCACCACAGACTTTGTAAATCTTAGAAATAGGCTGGGGCTTAAATGTCGTTTCCATGATACAAGGCATTATTCAGTATCAATCATGCACGCCATTGGTCTGCCGGACGCATTTATCATGGAACATAATGGCTATAGTTCTGACAGTGTTATGAAATCAGTCTATAGACATAACCTATCGGACAAGTCAGCTCACTTTTCTTCCATTGCCAACGACTACTTTTCCAAGAACATTATGGGAGATCCAAAAGAGAAAACAAACTGATTTCATTTTGCATTTCATTTTGCATTTGTGTCAGATATGCAAAACAAAAGTTAAAATCAATCAATGTCTGTCAAATATAATTAACGCTTTAAGCCTAGTCTCCATCTGTGTTTAAGTCAAAAACATGATAAATACTGAAGATTAAATTTGTACCCAGAATCAGGTTCGAGTCCAGTCGGGTGCATTCTCTCAACCCAGCATGAATGCGCGCTTCACAAAATCTGTTTTGCATTCCGTTTTGCGCGCCCCATAAAATCCAGTATTCATGCGCGTTTCACGAATTGTTTCACATCAAAAAAAGAGGTAAGGATTTCTCCCTACCTCTTCTTTCATTACTTCTTTTTCTTTTTCCACTTTCCGTTTTCAAGTGAAGGTATACTCTTCCAGGTGCTATTGCCGTAAGCACTCCATATCTTATTAGCCTCACTCTCAGAAGTGATCTTCTGACTATTTAGATATGATATGATTTCATCCTGTTTTATACCCTGATTTCCGTCTGCATCTATCTTTTTGTAGGTAGTAGCAAACTTCTCTGTGGTAAGTCCTGGAATTATATCTTGTGCTTTTTCATAAGTTTTAGCTGGTGAAATGCTTGTAAGACCATAAGAAGACAAATCGCTTTTTGTCTCTTCCACTTTGACTTTTTCTGCCTTCTCTTCCTTGGCCTGTTCAGCAAGCTTTTCAGCCTGTGCCATATCGCCATTCTTAACGGCCTCTGTTACAGCCTTGCCAGCATTGCTACTTGTAGTTACTCCGGAATCACCTAAAAGATCCTTTGCGGTATCTTTTGCTGTCTCACCCTTATAATAATCCAGCAAGCCAGGTATACCACCATCCTTATAAGCATTGTAAGCCTTTGAATCCTTGGTGTAGTTAGGATCAATAGCTGCATTACCTACGTGTTCAGCAATGGTGTTTATTCCCTTAACAATCTCTTCCTTCTGAGTACCTTCAAGGCCATTAAACCACTCGTCATTAGCAAGTGCTTCTCTGATCTCATAGTTGGCCTGTCCGTATGCTTTGGAAGCTGTTGTATAGTCTTCAGGTGATACACGATTACCTTCAGCGTCCTTAAACTTTGACTGCCACTTAGGAAGCGTATTGGCTACATTACCAACTTCGTATGCTTCTCTGCTTATCCTATCGGCGTCTGTCTCATTGATGTTTGTTAAATAGCCGGGACTAAACATCTGATAGCCAAGTCTTGCAAGCGGATTATTAAACGGACCATTCTGCTGCTCTCTTCCGTAGGTATCAATATAAGGCTGATTGAGCATTGAAACGCCAGGGATTTTGTTCATCTGCTTTTTGACCTGACGATCAAGAACTCCGGCTACACCTTCCTGATCGGTGTACGTTGACCTTCTTGTAGGGTCTATAGTCCTTGCTATCTGTCCGCCAAGAGTAGGAATGCCCTGTGTAGCATATCCAGTTGCCGTGTTATAAGCAAGAAGCGGCAGAATGTTCATAGCTTCATTGTTTTGAGCATAAGTAGCTGCTGTTTCAAGGGTATCTCTAACGCCCTGAAGCATTGAAGTTTCAATCAAAGGATCAGCAATTCTATTGGCGGCCTCAACATAACCATCAATGTTATTGTAAAAATCCTCGTCTCCCTTGCCTGTAGAATCCCACAATTTAGCTATCTCAGCACCTACCATAAGTGGCATTACTGTTGGCGCGGCCCAATCAATAGTATAAGACTTACCATTGATTTCTATAGCGTAATTCTGGTGGCCTTCTAATTCATCCTGGTATTTTGTATCAGGGTCGCTTGAATGGAGTATACCCTTGTTATACAGATAGAATCCTAAACCAGTAAGCCCGGTTCCTGTAAGAGTCTTGGACCAGCTATCAATAACATCTGAGGCAAGTGTCCTAGCCACTTCCTTGCCAGCACTGTTCTTATATACATCAGCAAGGTTACCTTTTCTTGCTCCGGTGTTCTCATAAATAAGCTTTCCGGTCTTCTTGATACTATCAATAGCTCCTAAAGGCGAATAATCAATACCACTCTTTAAGACATTTGCCGGAGTCTTTTTAAATGGCACCATACCTTCAAGAAGTACATGACCTATTCCAGTTCCTTCTTCTTTGGAAGTCTTAGACCACTTAGATAACACATCAGCAATCTTATTGTCTTCATGGAAGGTTGCATACTCGGCCTGTTTTAAAGCATAATCCCTTGCTTTTTCAAGCTCTTGTACCTGATTTGAAAGTGTAGCAACTCTAGCCCGTTCAGCATCAGATAAAAGTCTTGTCTCGCCAAGGTTCTTAAGGTTTCTTAGCTCATCTTCCGCCTTGAAGATATCCGTACTCATTCCATTGGCCTTCATATATCCAGCAAGGGAAGTTGAGTATTTCTTCTTAACTGCGGAATAATCACTAATACCGGCGTCAGTTACTTTCTCATAGAGCTGTGCAAGCTTAGAATTGAATACACTCTTAGACCTTCTCAGTGTATCTTTGCTCATTTTTTCATACTTAGATCCTATGATCTGTCTATAACGGCTTGCGTCTGCGTCTTCTGCACACGCTTTAATCAGTCCGCTATCAGTCTTCGGATTAAGTACGGCCTTAGTTCTTTGTATGCCTTCACCACCAAGCGCTCTAGCTGCCTTGTCGATTCCGGCTTCCGCTATCGCTGCAACATTGTTAGATATACCGGTAACAACATTGAATGTCTGGTTGCCGATATAGTTTCTGAGCATGGTCTTAGGATTGCCAAGCATAGCAATGTAACGCCAAGCCTCAAACTTCTCTTTCAGTGTTGCATTTGGAAGTATCTCGTTAGCCAAAAGTCTGTATGCTTCTGCCTGTCCTTCAACAAACTGCTTGCTGTTAGGATCGTAATTGGATATCTGCTTGAAGATATTGTTTACTTCCTGAAGCGTCTCATCAGAAATACCAAAACTTCCTGTTGCAAGCTTCATATCGAGGGCATTGGCAAGCTCTTCTTTTGAAGCTCCCTCATGGATAAGATTAGCCAGGTAATCCATATCATCTTCAGTAAATTGTCCGTTAAAGTCTGCGGATTCTTTACCAAGTGTATTCCTAACCTCTTCTGCTATCTGTTTAAGAGAAGGTGCTTCACTCTCAGCTCTTATCGTCTCAGTAACAAGTGAATTAAGGGCATTCTGAAGCTTCCTATTAGTAGGCTGTGGCATTTCAATGCTTTCATCAATCGTATACCAATTACCAGTCTTTAGCTTATGCTCAATCTCACTTGTAATCTGCCAAACAGGAATAGACTTATCTTCTGCCATCTGCGTTAAGAACTCGATATCATTGTCATTAAAATACTTCTCAACGCTTCCGACTTCCCTATTAAGCTCTGCGATTACGCCGTTCTTTATCTGATCGTGGGTAAGCTCCGGTCTAATCTTGGCATCAGGCTTATGTCCCATATCAGCCAGGGCTTTTGCAATACGACTATTGCCTTCTCTAGCCTTCTTATTTTTGGATCTCCAAGGCTTTAAAACAAAGTCCTCTTGTGCGTTACTTGCATCCCGTAAGGCTCCGGAAATAGAGTTCTTGTTGTATTCAGCAAAGGCTTGTACTGTTCTACCGCCTTCTCTTCCTTCATACGCAAGCCTTTCAGCAAGTCTTCTGGCTGTGCCAACTTCTCCATTATCCATGAGTTCTTGTATAGTCTCCATGGAAGCTTTAACGTCAGCAGCGTCAAAAGTATCACGGTCTTTATCAAGAAGATCACGCGCAACATTATCACTGTCTCTATATCTCTCAGCCTTTATTTCGTGCGTATCTGCTGTACTCTGTACCCTATATGCAAAGTCTTTCTCTGGAAGGTTGTCTCCCCATCCCTGGTTTTCAAAGGTGTTTGTTCTTGCCTTAGATATCTTCCAATCATTCTTAGGACTACCATCAGCAAAAGTCTGAAGCGGATTGGCTCCTGGAACATTGTTAGCACCACGATAAATATTAGCGCTGTCCGGCTGTGCATCCCTTACAAATCTGTTAGGGTTGTTTACGTCCCTATCTACCCACTCGTTAACCATATCATTAACTAGGTTTTCATCTACGGGATTCTCCGCTGCCGGATTCCTTGTGTAGTAGGGCCTTGTAATTCTATCGCCAAAGTCCTTACTTGAAACTGCGTCATAGTAAGAAGGATCAAGCTCTTTCATGGCTCTTTCATAGCGCTTCCTTGCAGCTTCTACGGCCTTCTTAGCTGTGTTTACTTCTTCTACATCAGCACTGTTGTATGCAGCCTTCTCGTATCTGTAGATAGCTCCATCAATATCTTCAAAGGCTTTTATTGCTTTTTCTTTCAGAACATCACCGGCGATGTAATCTGCCTGTGCTTTCTCAGCGGCCTTACGTGTGGTAAAGCTCTTGATTGTCCTGTTGGTATCAAGATCAACAATTTCATACTGCATCTTGCCATTCTTGCCAGGAACTTCATTTATCGTTGCATTTGGAATAGAAAAGTCCTTGCTTTCAAGCGACTGTCTAATAGCTTCTCTGTTTCCGTAATAGCTATCACCAAGATTTTCAAAGTCATACGCAAGCTGTGACTCCATATCATCAGTAAGAAGTTTAGGCAATCCAACATTGTTAACAGAATTTTTATTGACTTCTGAGATAGCATCTGTTATGTTCTGATTAGGAGATATTGGGTCGCGTAGCTCGACGTTTTTGAAGTCAACGCCAAGCGGTTCATTATCTCCTTTAATAAACGAAATTTGTGCGCCTCTTTCGCTAAGATAGTTGTCTAATCTGCTTCTAATATGGGCGGACTTTACTTTGCTCGATCCAAGTATATCGTCTACATCTTTTATTAATCCATCATCCCCTATCGTAATAGGAACTAAGATAGGATTACCCTTTTTATCGCCTAAGTTTATTACTACCCCTAAACTATCTCCTTTATCTGATTTGAAAATAACAGCTGGATCCTCAAAGGCTTCGATAAATCTTTCAACTCCTTCACGTCCGAGGCCGTGTCCTCCTGGATAATACCCTTCCGGAAGTGTAATCTTATCAAAGATTTTTTGGGTCATTTTTATTGTTTTACCTTTTAACCCATGCTCCTTAAGTATTTCAGGTGTGCTTCCTAGATCAAATAAACTTGATTCTGGCATTCCCCCTCTTGCATAATTATCAATCTGATTCATAAAAGCAGCATTTTCAGCTGCTATGATTTCAGGGGTTTTCTTTACAGCATTTGAAGTTCTTTTGATATTAGGATATTTTTCAAGGATTTCAGTTATTTTGCCTCTTTTATCCAGTTCTTTTACTGCATCATTGGGAGCGACTTCTGCGAATTTACGTATACCACTAACTCCATTATCAACTTGTCTATGCGCAACAGAAATATCATCAGTCATAGTATTAGCTATTTCATTCAATGATTGTTTCCTGTTTGACATCTGATTTGCAATACTATCAATATTCTGCGCCGCTTCCTCTGCCTGTCTTGTAGCATTTCTTACTACATTATCTACATCTTCAAGTTGTGGGACAGGAACAGATTTGTTATTGAATTTCTTTACAAGCCCCGGTACTTCACTTACTGCTCCAAAGAAAGCATTACCAGCAGCATTGTACAAGCCTTCTTTTACAAGTATGTCCTTTATCTCTTCATCTGACATACCAAGCGCTTTAAGCTCGTTATATCTAGGGATAGTATCAAGTGCTACATCCTGAAGATTCTGCCCCAACTGATTACCCACAATAGAAGCTGCCTTGCCAGCTCCGGCCCCTATAACACTACCCACTTTATCAAACAATGGATTGGTTACTGCGTACAATGCGGCCTGTGTAGCAAACTTACCAGCACCATAAGCAAGAGGATTTTCTTCTTCAGACTGTCTCTGTGAGTCGTGCATCCACTGTATGTTGTCTTCTACCTGTTCCCTTTTAGCGTTCCAATAATCATTTACTTTTTCAAGATTCTCGTGATCGTCATGGTGTCCAGTAAGATCATCAAGTGCTATCGCTCCGGCCTGTCCTAAAGACTCTCCGGCATCTACAATGCCATTAGCAATAAGCTCACTTGCAAGAAATGGGATCTTGGAAACTCCCCATCCAAAGGCAGCTAATTTCTTTCTGCCCTCTTCTGGGTTACTCTTGTTTACCTGGTATTCGTCAAAATTAGCTATCTGCTCTTCTAACGCTTTCTGTTCATCAGTGAGTTGCGGGGTATTATCTACTACATACCTATCAGCGTTAAGAATCTGCCTTTCAAGGTCCTCATTCTGCTGTTCTCTCTGCTGCTCACCAGCCTTATTCATTTCTTCCTGGATAGCTGATAAATCAAGCTGTTTAATGCCGGTATTAAGACCATTGTCATAAATCGGCTTGTTTCCTTCAGCTTTCATCTGTTCTTCTTGCTGCTGTCTCTGGTAGTCTTCTCTTCTCTTCTTGCCAAGGGCAATATCCCTCTTGGCCTGTCTGTACTGAAGATTATCTGCTGTCCTAAAATCAGCCAGTGATGGTATGACTTCCTGTTTGGGCTGTTCCTTAACAGTCTGTACGGGGGCAGTCTGCACCGGCTGTACTGGCTGTGCATTTTCCTTTTGCCAAGCGTCAAAACTAGCCTGAAGCTGTGCTATGTCGTTCTGCTCCTTCTGCCAAGCATTGAAACTTGCCTGTAACTGTTCGGCCTGTTTCTGCTGCATGACTTGTTGAACTTGCTTATTAGCTATCTGCTGTATCATTTGCTGTTTCCAAGATTGTTTAGCCATGTATAAGCCTCCCAAAAAATAAAAGGGGACTCGTTAAAGCCCCCTTTAGTAAGTAAAGTCGGTAATCATCTTCCGCCAAGCTGTGCCAAGATATCCTGTACTGTCTGTGCCGGAATACCCTGTGCGATCATGTAGTTTGCTACGTTAGCTCTGTTGTTGTTTCCGCTAAGTAACTGCTGTGCCATCCACATTGCGTAGTTGTTTCCGTTATTTACGCTCTCAGCCTGTCTAGCATTTCCAGCGATATAATCATTTGTAGCTCTTGAATTGTCGTAAGTGTAATTTGCCTGGTTAGCAAGTGCAGCCTGAAGTGCTGACATATAAGATCCGTCAATGTTCATTGTCGCATTCATAGCCGCTGCTTCTGCATTGTTAAGTGCATTCTCAGCTTGCATCTCTAACTGCATCTTCTGAAGATCAAGATTAGCCTTTGCACTGTTATAGCTTTCAAGCGCATTTGCAAGGTTATCTCCGTAAGAACTATCCAGGTTAGCAATGTTAGTGTTAAGAGTCTCATTGATTCCGCTTCTTGATTTTCCGTAGTTGTTTTCAAGTGAAGACATTGTGGACTCTGTAGCACCGCCGTTGTAACCCATAGCTGAAAGTCTTTGGTTAAGATTCTTTCTTGTCATCATATTGTTGATATAAGCCTGTCTAAGTGAGTTTTCTGCGTCAGAATTAACCTCACCCATTGACTTATCCCTTGCAGCATTCAAACGATCAACTGTGCTGTCATAATTTGATCTAAGACTTCCTGAAGCTGAATTGTAAGCCTCGCCAATACGCTGCATATTACGATCATAAGCTGCTTGTGCCCTTGCAAGCTGCTCTGCTCTAAGCTGTGCCATGTATGCTTCCATATCAAAAAAGGGCATTCCCATTTCTTCAGGTTCATCATCAATTCTGCCTATTCCAGTGTTGATTCCTGTTGCAGAAGATGATCCAGCACCAGCCCCCCCGCTTATTCTCTTTCTGCCTCCGATTGCTCCGGCTGTAAGGCCAATGGTATTTATAGCACCAGCGTTTCTAATAGCTGCATTTCTGCTGTTTCCACCATCATCTGTCATTAAATTTCTGTTAGTTGTCAATGCCATGACTCATTTCCTCCTTATAAATCCATAAGTTTAAGTACAGATTTCCAATAATCACCGGCTTTATTCTTGATAGTCGGTAATATCTCTTTAGCTATCTTGTCTAGGTCGTTTATCTTCTTCCTTACCTCTGAGTAGGTATATCCCTCATTAGTAAGTGCCGTCTCTCTTGCCTTGCCATTTCCGTACTCTCCGGCAATGATACGCTCAATAAGATCCGGCGTAACCTTCTTTCCAACGTCCACATCATAGGCCGTAAGCTCATGCCTTAGTACCACGTTCATGCAAGTGTTTACGTAACTGCTTGATGTGGCGTAGCCGTCCTGTTTTATAAACCTCAGATAGTCTTCTGCTGTGGTAGCTTCCTTCAGGTTTGCATACCTCTTAGTTGATATGAAGTCGTAGTAGCCTTTGACTCCTGAGATCATATCCGGGAATACTCTGAAGTTGTCACGTATACTGACAAGTTGGCTGTTGTATTCCTCTTTAGTGGACATATTTACGGAAGGACCTTTCCAAGCACTCCCACATTTCAAGCCAAAGTAATTGTGATACTTCAGACTGAGAAGGCTGGTATTATATCCTGACTCGATACACGCCTGACTTATCACCGCACTACAGACTTTATATCCTCTAGCCTTCGCTTCTGCCTGAATAAGAGGGCCTATCGTCTCTATAAACTGTCTCTGTTCGGCGCTACTTGCCATCACTTAGCCTCCAATTTAAGCTGATATACACAAGCCTCAATAAGCTGATCTAACTGATCCTTTGATATCTCAATACCGTGTAACATCATCCACTCGCTAACAAAGTTGATTACTGCGTCCTTCTTAATAGCGCCCTGTCCGCTTCCTTTGATGGTCTGCTCTGCTGCTCTGACTGCGACTTCCACGATTTCTAATAGTCTTTGGTATTTAGCGTCATGCAGCTTTTCTTTTAGCAAGGGGATTACATAAGCCGATATCAAGGCTGTTGCCACTGTTACTACAATCTTTAAAATATTAAAAGTAATGTCGTTCATGTTTTGTCCTCCTTGTTCAATTTGTCTCTGAATATTTCAATAGCTCCGGTAATAAGAAGCTCTACCGCCCCGCCGCCAAGCCCGTATTGGACAAGTGTGTCCGGTACAGAATCCTTTACCCAAAATGTCACCCAGGCAATTACCACAAAAACAATCCAATAAAAAAGGACCGCTTTCACGATCCTGTCTATCTTCTTCTTTTTGGGTTTATCCTGTTCAAGTCCATTCCGTTTAATTAACTTCTGTTGAATGCGTGTCAGATCGTCCATAGCTATTATTCCTCGCTAAATACTTCCTGAGAGTTGATTTTGCGGTTTCTAAATCCTCTATGTCCTTATATCCTGTTGTTGAGCAATAAGCCATTTCAAAGTCTATAAATGCAAGCATACAGTTAATGAAAACCTCATTTAAGGCGGCCTGTTTCCTGAAGGTATCATTGCCCTGGTATAGTGACGATTCAACCTTATCTAATCTCTTTTCGTGTTCGTCTACCTTGTTGGAGAGGGCTACAAAAGGCGTTTCGCTCTTAGTCTTTAGGGCCGTTATCTTGTCTATGATATTCAGGACTGTTAGGATAGCCCCGAGAAGACCAATAATAAATGCTACTATCTGACCCGTTGTAAATACCATTTTTCTCCTCCCAATAAAAAGAGCTACCACCTATAAAAGTGGTAACTCCTATTTTTTACTTATACTGTTCCTGTTTCGCCTTTATCTTAGCGGCCCATTTTATCTGTCGGTCATGTAAGTAGTCATACAAAATCTGCATAGCTTCCGGGACTTCACTTTCCCTCTTGTAGTCGTTTATGATCTTGACTACGCTATCATGCAACATCGTGACATGCTTCATTTCCTCTAATGATAACTGATAGTAGGTATTCGCAAGTTGCGGATATTCCTCTCTTACCTTGAAGGCACACTTGATATATTTTTCGGCGTCGTGCAACTCTTCATCAATCTTCTCAGATATACGTCTTATGATTTCCATAGGCTACCTCATGTTGTAGCTGCTGGGGCATTTGCAACCCACTTACCCATCTGAGCAAGAAGGTACTGACTCTGCGCAGAATTAACCGCAACATTATGTGCCTGGTTGAGCTGATTGGTAAGGTCGGCGATCTGATTGTCCTTGATAAGAGTCTTGATTGAGCAGCAACATGACTCCATCTGATAACCAAGCTGATCTAATTTGGATCCCAGTACGTTTGTCTGATTCATGATCTGCTGTCCTATGCTGTTAAATCCCTGGATAGCATTAATCATGTTCGTGCTGTTCTGGTTAGTGAGATACATGCTCTGATTATCAATAAGCCTTGCTGTCTCGTAGTTGTTGTTTGCGGAACTAAGAAGCACGTCTCTGATTCCTTCCTGTGTAGCCTGGTTATTCACAGCCTCGTTAACGTCCTGGACTGTTGCAAAGTTT
>Ga0247611_10001410_pt1 | contig 42870 bp, 39 predicted proteins | sample 177DNAGHGhighgp2_FD_192422 | JGI IMG/M metagenome (GOLD analysis project Ga0247611, IMG submission 192422) | Sheep rumen microbial communities from Palmerston North, Manawatu-Wanganui, New Zealand - 1770 DNA GHGhigh gp2 | ecosystem: Host-associated > Mammals > Digestive system > Stomach > Rumen... | reverse complement strand
CGAAGATTCAACTCCAAAATGCAACTACGTCTGCAAAGGTAAGAAAAAAGTCTGAACCGGTGCCTTGAATCCGAGTTTTTTTCTTGGTCTTGCATTGATTTTATACTGTATTTGTTTAATTTGCTCTTCTGTATAGTTGTCAAAACTGACTTTTTTAGGTATGTATTGTCTGTAGAGTTTGTTGGTGTACTCAATGAGTCCTTTCTCCCATGAGGAATATGGGTGTGCAAAGTATATTTTAGTGCCTAATGCCTCTGCCAGTTCCTTGTGTCTTGCAAACTCCGTCCCATTGTCCGTGGTGATAGATCTGATGTATCCCATATATGGCAGTAATTCTCTATAGGCAGCCTTGAAGACCCCATCGGCATCCTTTCCTTGTGGCAGTTTGGTGATGATGGAGAATCCCTGGCTTCTCTCCACCAATGTCAGCATGGCATCCTTGTTCCTCGGTCCTACAATGGTGTCCATCTCCCAGTCACCGTATCTTGTGCCGTCTGCTGTTACAGGCCGTTCATCAATACTTACCCTATCCTTGATGGGGATATGCCTCCCTACAGGACGTTTGCGGTGCTTGAGCTGGTGGCGGCAGTGCTTGTAGAGGTCACCGCCCTGTTCCTTGTCCTGACGGATGTATTGGTAGATACGCTCCACTGATACCATCGCATAGCCTTTAAGCCTGCATACACCCACTATCTGCTCAGGTGACCATTGCCACTTGCGCATATAGCGGTTGATGCGGTTCTTCACCTCGCCCGTGAAGCTGCGGTTCTTACTCAGCCGCTCTTTACGGACATCTGCAAGCATCTGGGCATGGGTGAAACTGTACTCACCCTTGTCGTTCCGATTGCGTTTCAACTCGCGGCTTACGACCGATTTATCCTTCTTTATCGTCTCCGCAATCACTTTTTGCGCAAAACCTTGCTTGTACATCACAGAAATTGTGTACCTTTGCGCACTGGTTAGTTGGCTCATCTTATGTAACTTTTGGAAGGGGCTGCAAAGATACCAATTTTTCCATCAGGGAGAGAGGGATTTTCCCTCTTTCTCCTGAAAAAAAATCTTTTCTTCTCAGTTCCTTGTTATTTTCTCCAAAAGTTGCATTTCTTAATTGAACTTACGGAGTACCAACTTTTAGAGAAAATGTAGCCCGAGGATGGAATTTAGTTTTCCGATTACAAAGAAACGAAACAAGTAAATGCCGATTTATCTGCCTATATTATTAAACTTTATTGCAAATATAATCATTTCTAATGAGTTCTGAGAATTAATGACTAATTTTAACCTCTGTTGAGGTTAGGCAGTATCTCAGAAATATTCAAAAACTACGAGTTTATTCGCCTGAGCACCTTAAAATATGAGAATTAAGCGAAAAAATTGGTGTTTCATTCGGTTTAGATAAATTTCTCACGCTCAAGAATACAAATAAATTTGCATTCTATTCACTAAATCGAAATTTTGCACTAACTTTGTGGTGAATTCTAAGAATAATTAGGATTGGACATAAGATAATGATTATAAAACTATGACAGAATTTGAAAAGATGCGCAGTGAAGAGTTCTATGACTTCACAAACGAAGAGGGACTGACGAGTTACTACCGAGCCAAACATATTTGTGCAAAACTGCAGACGATGACAGTCGAGGATGAAGACTACCGTAAGACGATAGAAGACTTGATTCCCGGTATCCCAAAATCATCCATGGTGATACCACCATTCCATTGTGACCATGGACATGGTATTAAATTAGGTGAGAACGTCTCCATCAACTATAACGGAACGATGCTCGATGGGGGTATGATCACGATTGGTGACAATACACAGATTGGTCCGAACTGCCAGTTCCTGACCCCCAATCATCCTATTGATTATGTAGAGCGTCGCAAACCCATAGAGCGATGCTCTCCGATAACTATTGGTGAAGACTGCTGGCTGGGAGGTGGAGTGGTAGTATGTCCAGGGGTAACTATTGGCGACCGTTGTGTCATCGGTGCAGGCAGTGTGGTGGTAAAGGATATCCCTTCCGATTCTATGGCAGTCGGTAATCCATGTCATGTCATCCGTAAATTGAAGTAATCATACGCTAATCGTTCGTCCTATTAGCGAGATAGATGATACCACAAATAGGTAAAGCCATCAAAATTCAAAAGTTTTGAAAAATTACTCCCGTACTCTCTGTCCTTTATTTATCGGATTTTGAGGCACCTGACGGGAGAAGGGGAGATGTTTTTTCGATTTTCTTAAAAATTCTATGAAATCAGTTACCGACTGAAGCCCACTTTCCTACCGATTAAAGCCCTTAATCAACCCAATTAAGGCCTTCTTTAGTTGGTATTCGCTGAAGAAAAAGTGCCGTTGGTTGAAAAAATTACCAGCGGTGCTATATTCTTCGTACTTTTGCATCAAATGACATTAACTACTGTGAATATGAAGAAATTACTTTTATTTTTGACGATGATGGTAGGGACACTGACAACGTACGCTGCCGACTATACCTACTTGACTTTTGAGATGACAGACGGAGCAAAGACCTCTGTGGATGTCTCTGCATTGACACTGACCATCAGTGGTACGACCCTGACGGCTGGCTCTCAGTCGTTTACACTCTCGAATTTAAGTAAGATGTATTTCTCGGCTTCCGACGAGACGACAGGTATCAGGCAGATGCCTGTCAACACGTTGGATGAGATCATTGATGTCTATGATCTGCAAGGTCGGAAGATAGCGAAAGATCAGATGACAAAAGGTGTCTATATCGTCAAGACCAAGCAAGGAACCCATAAAATCGCTGTGAAATGAGAAAGATATATTCCCTTCTCGCAGTCCTGTTGCTGGCGATAGCGGCACAGGCACAGACACTGAATGTCACAGTAGGTAACGTCACCTACCAATTTCCTTCAGCAGATACAGGTGACATGACATTTGAGGATGGCACGACCTTAACCGTGATGGGAAAGACAATCCCACTTGCGGATATCACTAGTATGACAGTGAATAATACAGAAGTGACGGCAAGTACTATTGGTGTGGTCTATGACGGCACATCGGCAAGTGTGACCGTTGCAGGTGATATCGCACAATATGTGGAGCCTGTTGTCAGTGGCGCACATGTCAGTATTTCCCAGAGTGACGATCTTGCCACGGAAATTACCTATAATCTCAGTGGCAACAGCGACGACGGCGAGTTCTATATGTCAGGTAGTTATAAGTCTACTATAGAACTGAATGGACTGACCCTGGCCAACGCGACACCAGTATATAGTGGTGCCGCTGTTCATATTCAAAATGGTAAACGTATTAAGGTAAAGGTTGTTACAGGAACAACGAACTCACTCGTTGATGCCGCCAGCGGCTCACAGAAAGGATGTTTCTATATTAAGGGACATGCCGAGTTTGCCCAAAAAGGTACCCTGAATATTGTGGGCAATGTGAAGCACGGCATCAAGACGGGGGAGTATTTCACCATCAAAAATGCCACAGTCAATGTCACTTCCGCAGTGGGTGACGGTATCAACTGTGGCCAGTATTTCCAGATGGAGAGTGGCATCATTAATATTAAGGGTACTGGAGACGACGGCATCCAGTGCGATATTGATGACACAGAAACCTACCCAACAGGTACTGGTGAGACGACAGACCATGAGGACGAAGATTCTGGTAATATGTATATCAGTGGTGGTACTATCACCATCAACTGTGCAGCCACTGCCGCCAAGGGTTTCAAAGCGGAGGGCGATATCAATATCAAGGGTGGTACTATTAATGTGACGACCTCTGGTGATGGTGCATGGGACGAGGATGATCTTGACACCAAGGCTGCATGCGGTATCAGTGCCGATGGGAATATCACCATTGAAGGCGGAACAATAGACCTGTCAGCAACAGGCTCTGGTGGCAAGGGGATGAAATGCGATGGTTTTATGACCGTCAATGGTGGTGCGATAACTATTGTTACCTCTGGTGGACTTTATTATAATAATGGGACGACGGAGAATAAGAACTATACAGGGAATACTGATAATGTCAGCAGCAACTACTACTCTTCACCAAAAGGTATAAAGGCAGGTTTGAAAACGGAGGTATCTTCTAATCGCGCTCCTGGTGGACCAGATGGCGGCGGTAGCAGTGCCTCATATACCTACTCTGGAGGCTTGGAGATTAATGGTGGTACCATCAGTGTAACCACCAGTGGTATAAACGGTGAGGGAATCGAGAGTAAGAACACACTGGTTGTCAACGGTGGCTATATTACTGTCAATGCTTATGACGATGCAATCAATTCCGCACAGGATATGACAATCAACGACGGCTATGTCTATGCTAAGTCTTCCAGCAATGACGGGCTTGATGCTAATGGCGATTTCTATATCAAAGGGGGTGTTATATTTGCTGTCTGCACAGGCAGTAACAATGCCGAGAAGTCGCTTGATGCCAATACAGAGCAGAGTAAGAAACTGTATATTCAAGGTGGTGTTCTCTTTGCCCTTGGAGATATGGAGAGTGGCACCAGTATGACCCAATCCTGTTATTCTGCTTCATCGTGGAATAAGAATACTTGGTATTCTTTTGCCGTTGGCAATATGACCTATGCCTTTAAGACTCCTTCGAGTGGTGGCAGTAAACTGGTCGTCTCTGCCTCGTCGAAACCTACTATTAAGTCGGGTGTCACTGCCAGTGGGACAGAAATATGGGGTGGTATAGGCTATACGGATGCTACCGTTAGTGGCGGTACTGCTGTCTCGCTCTCATCTTACAATAGCAACAGTGGTGGCGGACCAAGAGGGAAATAGTCATAGACGAATAGTTCATGAAATGAAAAGGGGGAGGACTGTTGTTCGAGGGCACTGAAAAAGTCCCCTTAAGCCGACAAAGCTTCTCTGTTATTAACAAAAGCAGATTGCGTATAACCGTTACCATGCGGATTTGCAATCTGCTTTTATTATTCCTTTCATATCGCTATGAAGTCGCCAGAATGCGTTTCTGCGGCTTTATTTGGGCGTACTATGGAAAACCGTCCTCTCCTTAGATGAGTTTGAGGATTCTCTTGATGTTTGCCGCAAATATGGTGACGGCTCCCTGCAATTGCATGGAGTAAAGACCGTATGACTCTGCCCTGTCATAGCCATAGACATGCTTGAGTTCCGCATTCTTTGCCTCTATCTTATATCTTTCCCTGGCTTTGACTTTAAACTCTGGCGTTTTCTGAAATGCCATCAGCCTTTCCTGTTCACCTGCTTTTATTGGTACACTATAGGTTTTGGATTTGGTCCCTTCCTTGTAACATCCTTCTCTACGGGAGCATATCTTGCATTTGTCTATGTCAAAGTAATATGTCCATGTCTGGTTCGATTTTCCGTCTTTCTTTCCTTGCCTTGCTTTCCTTATCGCCATGTGTCCTGCTGGACAGACAAACATGCCTGCGTCCTTGTTGAAGCCAAACTTGTCCTCTTCTTTCCTGAAACCATTGCTGATAACGGGGTGCAGCTTTGATATCAGCTCAAATCCATTCTTCTCGTCCTCTGCCAATCTTAGGTTCTCAATGCCGGAGTATGCCGTGTCGCCAATAACTGTATCCACTTCCATTCCATTACTACGGCTCTGCTCAACAAGACTCTCTAATTGAGGACCGTCACCCTTTTCGCCGGAGGTTACTACAGCTGCGGTGATAATCCTCTCGTCGCTCATGGCTATATGGGTCTTGTAGCCGAAGAAAGAACTGTCCCCACTCTTATGACCGACACGGGCATCCTCATCCTTGGACGTTGTATAGTGGTCCTCTATGTCCGCAAGGGTCTCTCTCAGCAGGTTAAGGCGTTGCCTGACAGCAGGAACCTCTGCAATACTGACATTGCCTGACACGACATCCAGCAGCTTCTTCGTGTAATCTAACTCACATACGAGGTCATCGTCCTCATTTTTCTTGGGAAGTGTACCCTTGGCATCCTCGTCGGCATCGTAGACGGTCTTCCTTAGTTGTTTAGAGCGTAGGCGGAGAATCTCTATGGGAGAATATGGATTGGAACGCGAGGCTGTGTGTGGCATCTACGATTATCGTCCTTGACTTGATGACACCTCTCTCTATGGCTATATCAACGGTCTTTTTAATAAGGAGATTGAGCAAGTCCATATCCTTCAGACGTAGCTTACGGAACTTGCATAATGAGCTGGGGTTGATAACGTCTGACTCTGGAGCCATGCCAAGAAAGTACTTGAAAGACATGTCATAGCGGGAACGCTCCACAACATCCACATCGGAGATGTCGTAGATAACCTTAAGGAGAAGGTACTTGAACATACGGATGGGAGACTCCGCCATACGACCATTGTCTGAGCAATACTTATCTACCAGCTCCTGATATACAAAGGAGAAATCAATGAGAGCGTTGATACGTCTCAGAAGATTGTCTTGTGGGACAACAATGTCATACAAACCACTATATTCACTCAATACCAGTTCTTGTTCCTGAGATAGCATAACCTTTGCGTTTTATGCTATAAAGGTACAAAAAATCTGCACATAGACAAACTTTTTACTTACTATGTGCAGATTGTAATTGTTAAAAGTGCCTAAGGGGACTTTTTCTGTGCCCTCCTGTTGTTCGCTCCCTTTTCTAATGTCCTCATAAAAAATAGTGACTGATACAAAATGAACAATATATACGAAATATAGAACGTTGAATATTGAAAAATAATGTTTAATTTTGCAGCGGAAAAGAAAAAGTACGACGTATGCAAGATTATAATACTTTCCATGTGATGGAAGACGAGGTGCTCTTTATTGATAATTTGAGGAGTGCAAAGGAGTTGCCTTCTATGAGAATGTCGTATAATTCCATCGTGTATTGTAAGACTGGACGTGTCGTTGTGGAGATGGGTGGTAATCATCAGGTGAATGTTGCCCCTGGACAACTGCTTCTGATTCCCACAGGTAAGATGGTGGAGCCCTTGCTGATTAGTACGGATGCCGAGACGACAGCCTTGTTGATTTCCGACCGTGTGTTGAAATCGGTATTAGGTAACCAGATAAATATCTGGAATAAAGCCATGTACATGCGGGAAATCTATGTGGTGGAGGGTAACGACTGGATCGGTGGTATGCAGCAATATACCCGTTCTGTCTTTAAGATTGAGAAGATGCCGTTGCTGTCTCGTGAGATCATGGTGTCTTTCTTGCGTACGATGTTATTGATGGTGTGTGAGGAACTGCTTCGTCATGAAGGTATGACGTTGGAAAATGATTCGTCGAGTATTCACGACAAGGAGATTTTCAACCAGTTCCTTCAATTACTCTCCAATCAGGAGCAGAAAAGACAACGGGTAGCCTTCTATGCTGACTTGTTGCATATCTCTCCTAAATATCTTTCCTCTGTCTCCAAGAAAGTGAGCGGCAAGAACCCGATGCGATGGATTACGGAGAGCACCATGCAAGATTGTTACTCGTTGTTGAAAGAGACAGATATGAGTATTAAGGAAATCTCCAATAAACTGGGTTTCCCCAACTCATCGTTTTTTAGTCAATATTTTCGGGAGCAGGCTAGTGTAACCCCATTGGAATACCGTATGGAACATAAAAGAGTAGTGCGATGAATGAGGTGATAGTTCGAAATGTCAAGGACAGTAAGGAAATGAATGATTTCGTTCATGTTGTGGACGAAATCTATCTGAATTGTCCCCAGTACGTACCCGATCTGGAGTCTGATGTACGTATGCTTTTCGACCGTCGGAAGAACCCAGGATTGGAGTTTTCCGACATCCAGGCATTTGTCGCCTATCAGAATGACCAGCCAGTAGGGCGTGTCGTTGGGATCGTTAATTACAAGGCAAATAAGAAATGGAATGCGCAAAACGTGCGCTTCTCCATGATTGAGTTTGTTGACGACCTTGCCGTCTCAAAAGCATTGCTCGATGCAGTCTCCGAGTGGGGAAAGTCGAAGGATATGGAAATCATGCAAGGACCATTGGGTATTACTGACTTTGACAAGGAGGGTATGCTGGTGGAGGATTTCGATATGGTGGGCTCAATGAACACCATTTATAATCCTGAATATTATCCTCGTCACATGGAGGCTTACGGACTGACAAAGGAGGTCGACTGGTTGCAGGTTCGTATTGATATCCCCCAAAAAATACCAGCAAGGTATGCCCGAGTGGCACAGTATGCCCGTGAGCAGATTGGGTTAAAGGTGAAGAAACTCACCTTGCGAGATATTCTCAAGGGGTATGGCAGAAAGGTGTTTGACCTCTTGAATGAGTGTTATAAGCCCATCTTCGGTTTCTCTGCTTTGTCAGAGGGTCAGATGAATGACTTTATAGATAAATACGTCCGTCTGATTGACTTAAAGTTGATTCCTGTTATTGTCAATGAACAAGAGGATGTGGTGGGTGTCGCCATCACGATGGGCAGTCTCTCTAGGGCGATGCAGAAAGCGAATGGCCGTTTGCTGCCGATGGGATGGTATCACTTGCTGAAAGCACTGAAATGGAAGCGTGAGGATCATGCGGAGATGTTACTCATTGCTATCCGTCCGGATTATCAGGGACTGGGTGTGAATGCTATGTTCTTTGACGACTTGATTCCTATTTATAATAAATATGGTTTCAAATGGGCAGAGACTGGACCCCAGTTGGAGAATAATGTGAGGGAGTTGTCACAATGGAAACCCCTCCATCCGCAGTATGTGAAACGTAGAAGATGTTATAAAAAGAATATATAAAAATGGAAAGAAGAGTAGTAATCACAGGAATGGGTATCTGGTCGTGCCTTGGTACGACCCTTGAGGAAGTACGCCAGTCCCTGTATGAGGGAAAGAGTGGTATCATTTTCAGTCAAGAGCGTGTGGATGCGGGATTCCGCTCTCCGTTCTGCGCTGATGTACCAAAAGCAGACCTGAAACCTTTTGTGAACCGTAATTTCAGACAGTTCATGCCAGAGGAGGCACAATATGCTTATATGGCAACACGTGACGCTTTGGCAAGTGCCCGTTTGGAGCAAGACTATATCGACCAGCATGAGGTGGGAATTATCTATGGCAACGACTCTGTTGCTGAGGCTACTATGCGTGCCCTTGACAAGTTCCGCCAGTTTGGCTCGACAGCCGCTTGCGGAAGTGGTGCCATCTTCCAGTCGATGAACTCGACCGTGACGATGAACCTTGCCTGTCTGTTCCATCTGAAGGGTATCAATCTGACAGCGTCAGCAGCCTGTGCCTCTGGCTCACAGTCTATCGGTCTGGGTTATCTGTTGATTAAGAACGGACTCCAGGACTGTGTCGTCTGTGGTGGTGCTCAGGAGGCGAATATGTATGGTGTAGCCTCTTTCGACGGTATCCAGTCGTTTGCCCTTCGTGAGGATAACGATGCCTCTAAGGCGAGTCGTCCCTTCGACCGTGACCGTAACGGTCTGGTACCAGGTGGTGGTGCCGCAACATTGATTATTGAGGATTACGAGAGTGCTGTACGTCGTGGCGCTCCTATCCTTGCAGAGATTGTCGGATGGGGATTCTCAGGTAATGGTGACCATATCTCCACTCCTAACGTGGCTGGTCCTGCCCGTTCCCTGGAACTTTGTCTGCAGCAGAGTGGGGTTGATATCAAGGAGATCGGTTATGTCAATGCCCATGCCACTTCCACGAAGATTGGTGACAGTCGTGAGGCTCAGGCTATTGCCCAGATATTCGGTGACTATCGTGTACCTGTTACCTCTACCAAGAGCCAGACGGGTCATGAGATGTGGATGGCTGGCGCATCCGAGATTATCTATACCATGCTGATGATGAAGAACGACTTCATCGCTGGTAATATTAATTTCGAGAATCCTGATGAGGAGACCGCCTGTGTGAATGTTGTTCCAGAGACTATCGAGGCTCATTTCGACACTTTCCTCAGCAACTCCTTCGGATTCGGTGGTACCAACTCAACCCTGATTGTGAAGAATCTATAGTCAGATTATCGAGAAATCGGAATATCGAAAAACGAGATAACAAAACTTTTAAATTAAAAACATTATGACAAGAGAAGAAATCATTGAGCAGGTAAATGGGCTGCTCTCAGAAGAGTTTGAAGTAGAACAGAGTGAGTTCACCCCAGATGCCAACCTGAAGGACACCCTCCAGTTGGACAGCATCAATCTGGTAGACCTGATCGCTCTGGTACAGGTAACCTATAAGATCACGATTCCTGTGAACGAGTTGCATCAGATTCAGACATTCAATAATCTGTACGATTACATCGAGCAACACTTGCCGGCATGATCCTTAAAGGCGACGATATCAAGCGACTGATTCCGCAACGCGACCCTTTTATGATGGTCGACGAGTTTGAGCAACAGGATGAGAACACTGCGAAGACGGTACTGACCGTCAGCAGGGGTAATTATTTCATGTTGCCCGATGGCATGATATCACCGACTGGGCTGATAGAACATATCGCCCAGTCGTGTTCTGCCCTTGCCGCTTCTAAGGTGAATGGTGATACGGCGCCTATCGGCATGATTGTGGAAGTGAAGAATTTCTGTTGTCATCGTCGCCCACAGGTCAATGAACAGATACATACGGTTGTGACGTTCGGCTTCTCATTTGGGAATATGACGTTGGCGCACGGTGTCTCTGCCATTGGGGAAGAGACGGTGGCTGAGGTAGATTTGAAAATATATATGCAATGACGGACTTATTCATCAGGTTATATCACTATTTCCGTAGCCATCAACTGGTCTGCTGGATGTCTATGGCTGTGCTCTTCATCGTCTTCGGATGGTTTGCCACCCGCATCCATCTGGAAGAGGATATTGACAAGTTAATGCCGTCATCGAAGAATGAGGATGGCAGCATCAAACTCGCCTTTGCCGATTTGAAAATCAAGGACAAGACGTTCTTGTTGTTTGAGGGCTTAAAGGAGGATGTGCCCCCCGAGCAACTATCGGAAATATGTGACCAGTTCGTAGATACCCTCTTGCAGTGTGACTCCATAAGTCATACGATAGAGGATGTTTTTTACCAACTGCCCGAAGACTTGATGGTGGACGGCGTGGATTATCTCTCTGCCCATTTCCCAGCCTATATCGATACGACGGTCTATACCCGTTTCGATACCTTGTTGACGCATGAGCATTTCGTGCAACAGATGCAGCAGAACTACAACGACCTGCAGAGTGAGGTCGGTGAACTATTCCCTGAGTTGATACAGATGGATCCTATGGGTATGCGCACTGTCCTCGCAGAACAATTCAGCCCGTTATTAAATGGAGGAACAGGTAGTTATAAGACAATAAACGGACATTTTTTCGTGCCCGACTCGACTGTGTGTCTGGCTTTTATAACTCCCCATTTCTCCGCAACGAACACAGGACAAGGTTCAGCGCTCTTTGAGATGATGAATGAGCAGATTGAGGAATTTGCCAAGAGTCATCCCGATGTGCGTATCAGTTACCATGGCACTCCTGCAAGTGGCTATTATAATTCCTCACAAATCAAGCGTGACCTGACGACGACGATTACGGGTGCACTGATTCTGGTATTGGTATTCCTCTTAGTCAGTTTCCGTCGATGGAACACGATACCCTTATTATTATTGCCTGTAGTCTTCGGAACACTCTTCGGACTGACGATGATGTATTTCATCAAAGGGCAGTTCTCGCTGCTTGCCTTGGGAATAGGTGGTGTTGTGTTGGGCGTGGCACTCAGTTATGTGTTGCACGTCTTGACTCATCAGCAGTATGTGGGCGATATTGAGCAGATGTTACGTGACCAAGTAAAACCCGTATGGCTGGGATGTCTGACAACGATTGGCTCTTTTGCGGGACTGATCTTTATCCAGACAGACCTGTTGCGTGATTTCGGACTCTTCGCCGCTTTTGCCATCCTTGGTACCACGCTGTTCAGTCTGACTTATCTGCCCCAGTTCCTGAAAGAGAAACAGTCGGCAAAGCACTCTTTTGCTTGGATCGACAAGATCAATACCTATCCCTTTGACCAAAAGAAACCTTTGCTGGTTGTTATCGTGGTTATGATGGTCGTTTGCATTGGTGCCTACCTCGTGGGTGGAACCCGTTTTGACGCAGACATGCATAACCTCGGCTATGAGGCAGAACTCACAGAGCATTCAGAGCAGGTGTTGCGTGACAAGACCTATACAGGGGATAAGCAGAAATACTTCGCCAGCAAGGGAAAGACCATGGAGGAGGCGATAGCAAACTTCGCTTTGTTGGACCAGAAACTCGACTCGCTCCAGCAGTTGGGACTGGTGAAGAGTTATACCCATACCAATCAGATATTTGTTCCATTAACGGTACAACAGCAACGTATTGACGCATGGAAAGCCTATTGGACAGAAGAACGTCTGGCGAAAGTACGTCGCTTGATTGCTGAGACAGCATCACAGGCAGGACTGAGCCAAGATGCCTTTGACACCTTCTTCGAGAAGGTGGCTGAGGACTATCAGCCTGATGCCCTGTATAAGGCAGACCTGATCCCAGCAGGTTATCAGTCAACATTGATGGAGCAGTCGTATGACGGTAGTTTCATGTGTTTCACCTCTGTCCGTTGTGCCAATGACAGCGTGCGTAGCAGTGATAGTGACTATATCCGTATCTGTGACGCTATCGCACAGCGTCCGGAGTTATTGGTTCTTGACACCTATTATTATACTACTGACACATTAATGCGGATGAGCGAGGACTTTAATGTGCTGCAGTGGTTGTCCATGGCGTTTGTCTTTGTTGTCTTGTTGCTCAGTTTCCATTTCAACCTGAAATACACCATCTTAGGCTTCCTGCCCATCCTGCTCAGTTGGATGATCGTGTTGGGAGCAATGGTGTTGTTCGATATCCGCTTTAACCTGATAAGCATTATCATCTCCACCTTTATCTTCGGTATCGGTGTGGATTACAGTATATTCGTGATGGATGGACTTATTCATCGAGACCAGCAGAAACTGACTTTCCATAAGACGGCGATCTTCCTGAGTGCCGTTACCTTGATAACGACGGTCAGCAGTATGCTGATAGCCTCCCATCCTGCTATTCGCTCTGTAGGCTTCTCCACACTTGTGGGGCTCCTCTCGGCAGTGATTCTCTCTTATGTGCTCCAACCTGCTATCTTCCGATGGCTTAACAGACAGAAGAAATGAAGTATGATGTTGTTGTCATAGGTAGTGGTTTCGGCGGACTGGCTTGTGCTCAGTTATTGTCGAAGACAGGATGCCGTGTCCTCGTGTTGGAGGCTCATTGGCAACCAGGCGGTTGCTTGCAGAGTTATCAGCGTAAAGGGCATACCTTTGACACCGGACTTCATTATGTGGGTGGACTGGGAGAAGGGGAGACATTGCATGATGTCTTCGGACAGTTAGGACTCTTACAGTTGCCTTGGCATAGGTTGGATGTGGATGGTACTGACCAGATAACCATTAGCGGACAGACCTATTGTTTGGCGCAGGGCTTCGGCCATTTCGTGGATGTTCTGGCGGCGAGTTTCCCCCAGCAGCGTGAGGCATTGAGAAAATATGTCGATATGCTGCAAGGTCCTGACCCTGATCCTTCTGTCAGTGCCTGGAAGTGGTTGAACGAGACTTTCAGTGATCCGTTATTGATAGATGTCTTGTCTGGCTCCTGTCTCAAAACGGAGTTACGTCGTGAGTCATTACCATTATTGGCTTTCGCACATAGTCAGAAGAGTTATATCCAGAGCAGTTGGCGACTGAAAGGTGACAGTAGCCTGATCGTCCGTTCGTTGGTGGATGACATCAAGCACATGGGTGGTGAGGTCCTCTGTCGTGCCAAGGTAACAGAACTGATAGAGCAGGACGGACAGATCGTGGCTGCTCTGTGTGACAATGGTGAGCGTTACGAGGGTCGTCTGTTTATCAGCGATATCCATCCTGCCCAGACCTTTGCTCTTGTCAAAGAGAGTAAGGTCCTGAAGAAAATCTTCCGTACTCGAATGGCGATGTTGGAGAATACTTATGGGATGTACACCTACTCACTGGTGCTGAAACCCGATACACTTCCTTATTTTAATCATAATAAGTTCGTGTATGAGGGGGGAAGCGTCTGGGACGAAGCGACTGCTAAGGTGATGCTGAGTTGTAGGGTTCCGGAAGACGGCTCTGACTATGCGGCGCTGCTTGACTTGCTGACCCCTTGCGACAGTAATCCGATGGCATTAGCGGAACAGGTGATACCAGGACTGCGTGACATGGTCAGTGAACAGTATGTCAGTACGCCCCATACATGGGAACGGTTTACCAATACCCCCGATGGTTCAGCGTATGGCATTCGGAAAGACTGTCGCCAGCCATTGCTTACCATGTTGTCACCCCGTACCCCCCTCGATAATCTGTTGTTGACAGGACAGAATGTGATGCTACATGGACTGGAGGGTGTCGCCATGACAGCCAGCCAGACTTATAATATAATAAGGAATCATTATTTAGATAATTCAAGAATATGAGTAAATATGCATTAGTAACTGGTGGCAGCCGAGGTATCGGACGTGCCATCGTGATGAGACTGGCAAAGGACGGCTATCAGGTCATCATTAATTATGCCAGCAATCAGGCAGAGGCAGAGAAAACTTTAGAGCAGATACAAGGACAGGGTGAGTTGCTCCCCTTCGATGTCAGCAATGCCGAGCAAGTCAAGGAGGCTTTGCAGGGATGGCAGCAGCGTCATCCAGAGGACTATATCGAGGTGGTAGTGAATAATGCGGGCATCCGTCGTGACAATGTCATGGCATTGATGCCAGAGGCAGACTGGCATCGTGTGCTGGATATCACCCTCTCTGGCTTCTTTAATGTGACACAGCCGTTGCTGCCTGCCATGCAGTTGCATAAGTTCGGACGTATCATCAATATGGCAAGTGTCAGTGGACTGAAAGGTCTGCCTGGTCAGACCAACTATTCTGCGGCGAAGGGTGGTATCATCGCAGCCACCAAGGCACTGGCACAGGAAGTGGCCCGTAAGAATGTCACCGTCAATGCCGTAGCACCGGGATTCATCAAGACGGACATGACAGAGGGCTTGGATGAGGCTGCCTTGAAGAAGACGATTCCGGCTAATCGCTTTGGAAATCCTGAGGAGGTTGCCGACTTGGTGGCTTTCCTTGTTTCCCCTAATGCAGGATATATTACAGGTAATGTTATTTCAATTAATGGAGGACTCTACACATGAAAAAGATTGTATTATTAATGTTTTGTCTGCTTGCTTGTTTTGTGAGCACTAATGCACAGACAGTTACCAAGACCACTCATAAGAAGGCTCTGAAGACCGATGTGGTAACTACTGGTACACTGACGGTTCGTAAACCGTCTTACGTCTGCATCTCGACGGATAACGACCGTGACCAACTCATCATGGATGGTACTAAGTTCACGATGACAATGGGCAAGAAGAAGCATGTGACAGATAGTCGTCGTAACCCGATGTTTGCCACCTTCCAGTCTGTCCTTGAGGCTGTTATCAATGGTCGACCCATACCCTCAGGTGAAGACCTGACCGTGTTAACGAAGGGTAACGAGAAGACGATCACCATCATACCGACAGGTAAGAAACGTCAGATGTTCACCTCGTTTGTATTGGTGATAGATACAAAGACTTCCACCTTTAAGACCCTGCGGATGAACGACAGAAGCGGTGGTTATATGGAATATACTTTTAAGAAATAGTAAATGATCAAACTGAGAGGTTTTTTAATTGGCATCATGTGTTTGTTGGGTGTAATGTCCTATGCTCAGCAGATTACCGGATATGTCACTGACGCAGAGACAGGTGACAGCATCCCTTATGCCAGTGTTGTCTACAAAGGCCACCAGTTGAATACCATCTCCAATGGGGAGGGACGTTATACTATTAGCCGTCATGAGGGCTGGAATATTACTTTCAGTGCCGTGGGCTATAAGTCGCGTATCATCCCTGTTAATGCGAAGACCAAGGCGAAACTGAATGTCGCATTGAAACCAGACAAGCAGATGCTGGCGGAAGTGACTGTGAAGTCGAAACGCAGTCGCTATAGTCGTAAGAACAATCCTGCCGTCGAGTTGATGAAGCGAGTGGTGGAGGCTAAGAAAAAGACGGATCTGAGTGTGAATGACTATTATCAGTATAATAAGTACGAGAAGATCACGACCTCACTCAATGACCTGAAGCCAGAGCAGTTGGAGACAGGACCCTTCAAGAAGCACCCGTGGCTCGTTGAGCAGGTGGAGACCAGTTCGGCTACTGGTAAACTGATCCTGCCTGTGAGTATTGATGAGACAGTATCTCAGAAGGTCTACCGCAAGGAGCCGCGTTCTGAGAAGACGATTATCCAGGGACAGTCCTCAAAGGGTGTCAACAATATCTTCCAGACGGGTGATATCGTGAATACCGTCATCAAGGATGTCTTTACTGATATCGACCTTTATCAGGACCATATCCGACTATTGCAGTATCCTTTTATCTCTCCTATCTCCAAGGAGGGTATTGGCTTCTACCGCTACTATATCGAAGATACGCTGGCGATAGAGCGTGACAGTTGTATTCATCTGCATTTCCTTCCCAACAACCAGAATGACATGGGCTTCCGTGGTGATCTTTATATCCTGAAGGACTCCACCTTGCATGTCCGTCGTTGTGAGATGACGATACCTAAGCAGAGTAACGTCAATTTCGTGAAGAACGTGAAGATATTGCAGGAATATGAGAAGTTGCCTAACGGACAATGGGTATTGACGAAGGACGATATGTCTACGGAGTTAAGTCTGTTGAGTTTCCTCCGTGAACTTATCGTGACCCGTACCACCCGTATGAAGGACTATGCTTTCGACCCTATTCCCAAGAAACTGTTCCGGGGTATGACAACCCAAGTCACAGAGGCGGATGCCCAGATGCGTGACGAGGCCTTCTGGAATCAGTACCGTCAAGTGGAACTGACCAAGAGTGAGGGCTCTATGGATAAGTTCATTCACCGCATCGAAAATATCAAAGGCATGAAGTATGTCATCTTCGGGCTGAAGGCACTCTTCGAGAACTCGATAGAGACCAGTACGCCGAACTATATCGATATTTGCCCTGTCAATACAATTCTGAGTCATAACTATGTGGATGGCTGGCGTAGCAGACTGAGTCTGAAGACGACGGCGAACCTGAGCAAGCACTTCTTCCTCTCTGGCTATTATGGACGAGGATGGGGTAGTCACCAGAACTACTATAATGCGGAGTTCACGTACTCTATCAACCCCAAGAAATACTTGCCCCATGAGTTCCCAAGACGTACGATGAGTATTCAGATAGCACGTGATGTCTGCTCTCCAGGCGACCGTTTCATGGATACGGACAAGGATAACTTCATGGTTGCCTTTAAGTGGGCGGAGACCAATAAGATGATGTATTATAATCGTCAGCAGGTCACCTTCGACTATGAGACCGACTGGGGCTTGAAAGCGACACTTATTGGTAAACTGGAGGAGAACGAGGCATGTGGCAAGATGTCGTTCCGCACATTGGATGTTGTTCCAAGGGAGGAGTTCCATAAGACGGGTAACGGTGAGTATATCCGAACCACTGAAGTGACGGCAAAACTGCGCTATGCACCTGGTGAGACCTATATTAATAATAAACTGCGCCGTCGTGTCATCAATCTTGACGCACCAGTATTCAGTGTCTCTCATACGATGGGCTTTGACGGTATCATGGGTGGTCAGTATTCCTACAACTATACTGAGTTACATATCTACAAACGCTTCTGGTTGAGTAGTTGGGGTAAACTCGATATCTCGCTGAAGGGTGGTATGCAGTGGAACCAGGTTCCTTATCCACTGCTGATACATCCTGCCGCCAACCAGTCGTATGTCATCATCCCAGAGACCTTCAGCCTTATCAATACGATGGAGTTCCTTAACGACCGCTTTGCGTCGCTGATGGTATCGTGGGACTTGAATGGAAAGATCTTCAATCGTATCCCATTACTGAAGAAGTTGCATTGGCGTGAGTATATTGGTGTGCGTATGTTGTGGGGTGAACTCTCAGATAAGAATAACCCCTTCTTGGAAGAGAATGCGGGCAACCATCGACTGATGTATTTCCCAGAAGGCTCCCATGTGATGGATCCAGACAGACCCTATGCGGAGATTGTCTTGGGTATTCATAACATCTTCAAGTTCTTCCATGTGGAGTATGTGCGCCGACTGAACTATAACAACTTACCCTCAAGTCCCAAGTGGGGCATGCGGTATGTGATAGCATTCAGTTTCTGAAAGAAAGATTTATTGATGCTCGATAGAAGCCTTGCGTAATTTACGCAGGGCTTTATCTCTTATCTGGCGTATCCTCTCACGCTTCAACCCCAGTCTCTCACCAATCTCCGCCATTGTCTGGCGCTCTGCGTCAATACCGAAGAAAGCCCTGATGACGGCTTGCTCACGCTCATTGAGAAAGACAATGGCACGTACTAAATCATCAGACAGCACATTCTGCTCCAACGACTGGTCTGCCTTGGGCGCATCCTTATCTTCTAAAACATGGAGTAGGGTGTAGTTGTTCTTAGAGCCGACAGGTAGCGACTCGTCCGTAGAGAGAACAGGTATGTCTCCTGTCACCTTGCGTATCGCCTCCTCGATGCTATGACGGATATAGGGAGCGGCAAAGGTGACAAAAGGTTTTCCTTTGCCGGGATCGAACTTCTCAGCAGCCTTGATCATGCCGATGCTGCCCTCACTGATGAGGTCGTCTGTCGAGAGTAGTTCACACGAATACTGACGAGCCAGTGTCACCACATAGCCCATATTCTTGCTGACGATTTCGTCACGCTGTTTCTTTTCTTCGTTTGTCATAGTGCAAAAGTAAGAAGAAAAAAAAAGAAATCCAAATTTTCATCTGGATTTCTTCTCTTGTCTCAACATGATTCCATTATGATATCTCAATCATACGTGAAACCTTTGTCTCCTCCTTCTTCATCTTCGGCAGTACTACTGTCAGGATACCGTTCTCTACCTTGGCGGCAATACCGTCCTTGTCGACATTCTCTGGCAGTGAGTAGTTCTGCTGATAGTTGGTGTAACTGAACTCACGACGCAGGTAGTGCTGCTTCTTGTCCTCCTCCTTGTGCTCCATCTTGTTCTCAATGGCAATGCTCAGGTTGCCATCCTCGTTGATGTGTACACGGCAGTACTCCTTCTTGATACCAGGAGCGGCAACCTCCATGGTGTAAGCGTTCTCGTCTTCCTTGACGTTGACTGCTGGAGCGGTAGTAGTGGCGCAAGCCATCATATCGTTGTTCATGAAATCATCGAATACTGTTGGGAACCAACTGTTTTTGAATACTGGTAACATAATCATACCTCCTAATTCTATTTTTAAATTGTTTGTAAATGTTGTTTTATCTCTTTTGCCTTCACTTTCGTTTCGGCGTTCATCCTCTTTCGTACAAGTTATGTGCCAGTGAATAGGTGTCTGTCATATTGGCATTTATTCGTGTCAACCTGGCAGTTTGCTATGGTTGTTAGATTGTGTCTTTTTAAAGTTACCGTATCTTATTGTTCTTCTATATTTTTTAAGTATTAAGGTGTTTTCTGAAGAATCAATAAAAAATGTAATATGAATTTTTTGTAGTTCGCATGTTTTGCACTAACTTTGTACGCTAAATATGTGAAGTAAGAGATGAAGACAGATATCCAGATTGCACGTGAATGCCAGTTGAAGCCAATTGGTGACATCGCTTCTCAGTTAGGAATTGCTCCAGAAAAGATTGAGCCGTATGGACGCTATATGGCGAAAGTACCAATTTCATTGATTGACGAGAAACGGGTGAAGAAGAGTCGGTTAATATCAGTGACAGCGATTAGTCCTACGAAGGCAGGTATCGGAAAGACCACAGTCAGCATCGGGCTGACGTTGGGGCTCCAGAAACTGGGTAAGAAAGCCGTGGTGGCTTTACGTGAGCCGTCTCTTGGTCCATGCTTTGGTATAAAAGGTGGAGCAGCAGGAGGTGGCTATGCTCAAGTGTTGCCTATGGAGAAGATAAATCTTCATTTCACAGGTGATTTTCATGCTGTGACATCTGCCCATAACACTATCAGCGCGTTGCTTGATAACTATATCTACCAGCATCGTAAAGAGGGCTTTTCGTTACGTGAGATCTATTGGAAACGAGTGCTGGATGTCAACGACAGAGCCCTGCGTAACGTGGTGACCGGTTTGCGTGGAGACGGTGTGGTGTCAGAGACGGGTTTTGATATCACTTCCGCTTCGGAGTTGATGGCGATTCTCTGTCTCGCTACCAGCGAGGAGGATTTACAGCATCGTATAGAGAATATCCTATTGGGTATCACCTCCGATGGCAAACCCTTCCGTGTTCGTGACCTGGGAGTGGCCGGTGCTATCACTGTTTTGATGCGTGATGCCCTTTCTCCTAATCTTGTCCAAACAACCGAGAACACACCAGCCTTCATTCATGGTGGACCTTTTGCAAATATTGCCCATGGCTGTTCGAGCGTTCTTGCTACAAAGATGGCAATGACCTATGGTGACTATGTGGTGACAGAGGCAGGTTTTGGCGCTGACTTGGGTGCCGAGAAATTCTTTGATATCAAGTGCCGAAAGGCTGGACTACACCCCCGTTTGGTGGTCATCGTAGCAACTACCCAGGGATTGAAGATGCATGGTGGGGTGGATGTGGATCTCATTAGGGAACCTGATACCAAGGGACTGAGAGAGGGACTGAGGAACCTCAATCGTCATATTCGCAATATGCAGGGCTTTGGGCAGCCTGTTGTAGTGACCCTTAACCGATATGATACAGATATAGACGAGGAAGTTGATATTGTTCGCAAGAATTGTGAGGATCTCGGTGTTGGCTTTGCTGTCAATGAGGCGTTTCTCAAAGGTGGTGATGGTGCCATAGAACTGGCTCAGACAGTAGTAGATACTATCGACCAAATACAGCCGCTGCCCATCCATTTTACCTATCCTGAGAATGATAGTATTGAGGGAAAACTTGAAAAGGTGTGCAAGTGTATCTATGGTGCCGCTGCGATGGAGTTCAGCAAGACGGGAAAGAGGAAACTGGAGTCTATCCGTACCATCTTTGCTGATGATAAGGATATCGCCCGTTATCCTGTCTGTATTGCAAAGACGCAGTTCTCCTTCTCTGCCGATTCAACCCTTTATGGTTCTCCTGAAGGTTTTACTATCCGTATTCGTGATCTCATTCTGAACTGTGGCAGTGAGATGATTGTTGCCATTGCTGGCGATATGCTCCGTATGCCAGGTCTTCCCAAGAGCCCTCAGGCTGAGCGTATCACTATTGAAAAAGGAGAGATAGAAGGTTTATCGTAAGTTTTGACTATAAAGATTGTTAAATATAGGTTACCTATTATAAAGGTGAGCAGGTTTTTTAGTAACTTTGCATGTCGAAAACCGAAGAAGATGTTTTGGGTTTTGGAAAAGAAGGAAATTTATTCGAATAAGTAATTATAATAAATAGGTATGAAAATGAAAAAGTTAATGATGCTTGCGGCTGTGGCTGCAACGTTAGTTTCTTGTGGTGGCGGTGGTGGTCGTCCTAATTTTGGCGACAATGAGTATCCCGTAACTACTGTAGGAACGTCAAATGCCGATATGCAGACAACATATCCGGCATCGATTAAAGGTGTTCAGGATGTAGAGATTCGTCCAAAGGCTTCGGGCTTTTTGGTACAGATTAATGTGAAGGAAGGTCAGACCGTTAGTGCGGGACAGACCTTGTTTGTGATTGATAACGAGACTTATCAGGCACAGGTTCGCCAGGCTCAGGCAGCCGTGAATACGGCACAGCAGCAGGTGAACACCGCAAAACTGACTTATGATAATGCCTTACAGTTACATGAGAATAAGGTCATTGGTGACTATGAGTTGCAGACCTCAAAGAATACTTATGAGAGTGCTAAGGCACAGTTGGCTCAGGCTCAGGCAGCCCTCGCTTCTGCCAAGGAGGCGTTGAGTTTCTGCTACGTGAAGAGTCCGGCATCCGGTGTGGTAGGTACATTGCCTTTCAAGAAGGGTGCGCTGGTTAGTGCGTCGAATGCGCTGACTACCGTGGCTAATATCTCGTCAATGGATGTGTATTTCTCAGTGACTGAGAAGGATGCCATGATTATCTCACAGAAGGGACTGAACAGTATTCCTGCCGTGAAGTTGCAACTTGCTGACGGCAGCATCTATAGCCATGAGGGTAAGGTGAGTCGTATGAGTGGTGTCATCGATGAGGCTACAGGTTCCGTACAGTTAATCGCTTCCTTCCCCAACCCCGAGAAAATATTGAAGAGCGGTGCTACGGGTAATCTGATAATTCCTCGTCAGAACCTCAGTGCTATTATTATTCCTCAGGCATGTGTCTCTGAGGTACAGAACAAGAAGTTCGTCTATACCGTAGGTGGAGATAACAAGGTCAAGTATACAGAGATCAAGGTTGACCCACAGAACGATGGTAATAACTATATCGTCACCGAGGGTCTGAAGGCTGGTGACAAGTATGTCTCCAACGGTATCACTAAACTGACTGACGGTATGGAGATTGTTTCCATTACTCCTGAGCGTTACCAGCAGAAGATTGACGAGCAGGCTAAGGCAATGAATTCTGGCGATGTCCTTGGCGCTATGGGCGCTAAGGATGGCATTGGCACTCTTGTTACGGCTATCGGTGTCGGCTTGATAGTGATTATCATTGTATTCTTGATTGGAATGCAATTCGGTTCGTGGAGAGCGAGAAAAAATCGTAAATCGTAAATTGTCAAATTGTAAATTAGTATGACTTTTACAACATTTATCAAACGCCCGGTGTTGTCGACGGTGATTTCTATCCTCATCGTCCTGCTGGGTTTTATCGGATTGGTATCGCTGCCTATTGAGCAGTACCCTAATATAGCACCGCCAACCGTTGCGGTATGGACGAGTTATCCCGGTGCTGACGCTGAGACGGTGAAGAACTCCGTCGTCACGCCACTGGAGGAGAGCATCAACGGTGTAGAAGGTATGGACTATATCTCCTCTACATCTGGTGCTGGCTCTGCCCAACTTTCCGTATTGTTCCGTCAGGGTATGAATCCTGATATGTGTGCCGTCAATGTGCAGAACCGAGTTTCTCAGGCACAGGCATTGTTGCCTGCCGAGGTAACACGTATCGGTGTGACGGTGACGAAGCGTCAGACCTCACAGGTGCTGATGTTTACACTGACCTCTGACGGTCGTTATGACGATGAGTTCCTGACAAACTATAATAACATCAATATCATTCCTGCCATCAAGCGTATTCAGGGTGTGGGTGACGTGCAGAGCCCTGGTTTGAAGACCTACTCCATGCGTATCTGGTTGAAACCTGATGTGATGAAGCAGTATGACCTGATGCCATCGGATATCAGTGGTGTACTTGCCGAGCAGAATATCGAGGCAGCCCCTGGTACCTTCGGTGAGCAATCAGATGTCGCTTATGAGTATGCCATGCGCTATACTGGTCGTCTGAAGACAGCAGAGGAGTTTGGTAATATCATCATCTCCAGTGATGCCAACGGACAGACCTTGAAACTGAAGGATGTGGCAAAGATTGAGTTGGGTGGTCAGCAGTATTCTGTGTCGATGAAGAACAACAACATCCCGTCTGTGATGGGTATGGTGCAGCAGATTGCAGGCTCTAACGCCAATGAGATTGCCAAGAACGTGAAGAAGGAACTGGAGGAGCAGGCAAAACTGTTCCCGCCGGGTATGACTTATAAGATCAACTATGATGTCACTGAGTTCCTGTATGCCTCTATTGAGGAGGTGGTGTTCACCCTCGTGTTCACCCTCATCCTGGTGTTCATCGTGATTTATATCTTCTTGCAAGACTGGCGTTCGACACTGATCCCGTTGATTGCCGTACCAGTGTCTTTGGTGGGTACATTCTTCTTCCTCAGTGTATTTGGCTTCTCCATCAACCTGCTGACGCTGTCTGCCTTGTTGTTGGCGATTGCCATTGTGGTCGATGACGCTATTGTGGTTGTTGAGGCGGTACATGCTAAATTGGACCAAGGTTACAAGAGTGCTTTAACGGCAAGTATTGATGCCATGAACGAGATCTCTGGTGCTATCATTTCTATTACATTGGTGATGGCGTCAGTGTTTATCCCTGTATCGTTCATTGGTGGTACGAGTGGTACGTTCTATCGTGAGTTTGGTGTGACGATGGCTGTCAGCATCTTTATCTCCGCACTGAACGCCTTGACATTGTCTCCTGCCTTGTGTGCTATCTTCCTGAAACCGCATGATAAGGAAGGGCATGAGAAGAAAATGTCGATGATAGACCGCTTCCACGCCTCGTTTAATACCGCTTTCAATGCGACGACAGATAAATATAAGAATGCGGTGGAAAAACTGGTGCGCAAGCCCGTTGCCATTGTCATAGCGGTTATCATCGGTATTGTGGCATTGGTGGCTACGATGGCTACGACCAAGACGGGTCTGGTGCCTGACGAGGATACAGGTACTATTTTCTGTACCATCTCGATGCCTCCAGCCACCTCTGTGGAGCGTACTAAGCGTGTCATTAGTCAGGTGGATAGTATTCTGGGAGCCGATCCTGCTATCCAGAGCCGTGAGCAGATTCAGGGTTATAACTTCATTGCAGGTTCTGGTTCTGACCAGGCAACCTTCATCATTAAACTGAAACCGTTCTCAGAGCGACAGAAAGGATTCTTCTGGAAACTCAGCGGATTATGGCAGGGTGACGGTGTCTATCGTTTCTTCCTGAACCCCTATGAGGCAAGTGGCGTTCTTGCACAGATTTATCTGAAGACTGCTCATATCAAAGATGCGCAGATTCTTGCCTTCGCACCACCTATGATTCCTGGCTTCTCGGCAAACTCAGGTGTGTCCATTGTGATGCAGGACCGTACTGGTGGTTCGCTCGACAAGTTCTTCGGTATTGTCAAGGATTATCTTGCCGAGTTGAACAAGCGTCCAGAGTTCCAGACGGCACAGACTTCTTATAATCCGAACTATCCGCAGTACATGCTCCATGTGGATGTGGCTAAGTGTAAGCAAGCAGGTATCTCGCCTTCTACTGTGCTCACAACGTTGCAGGGTTACTATGGTGGGCTCTATGCCTCTAACTTCAACGCATACGGTAAACTCTATCGAGTAATGATTCAAGGTTCTCCAGAGACTCGTATGACACCAGAGTCTCTGAATAGTATCTTTGTGCGCACTCCAGGTGGAATGTCTCCTGTACAGGAGTTCTGTCGTATGGAACGTGTCTATGGTCCGTCGAACATCAACCGTTTCAACCTGTTTACATCTATTAATGTGACGGCAACAGTGGCTGATGGCTATTCAACAGGTGAGGCGATCAAGGCTGCTCAGGAAGTGGCTGCTGAGATGTTGCCACAAGGATATACCTATGAATATTCTGGTCTGACACGTGAGGAGGCAAAAGCATCGAATACTACAGCGCTGATCTTCGTTCTGTGCTTTATCTTCATCTACCTCATTCTGTCAGCACAGTATGAGTCATACATTTTGCCATTGGCGGTAGTACTCTCCGTTCCTTTCGGTCTTGCCGGCTGTTTCCTGTTTACGATGCTATTCGGTCACTCTAATGATATTTATATGCAGATATCGCTGATTATGCTGATTGGTCTGTTGGCTAAGAATGCCATTCTGATTGTACAGTTCGCCTTGGAGCGCCGTCAGACAGGTATGGCAATCTCATGGTCAGCCGTGCTGGGTGCTGCAGCCCGTCTGCGTCCTATCCTGATGACCTCTCTGGCGATGGTGATCGGTTTGTTGCCTATGATGTTTGCCTCTGGTGTTGGTAAAAATGGTAACCAGACGCTGGGTGCCGCAGCCGTAGGTGGTATGTTGATTGGTACCTTGTGTCAGATTTTGGTGGTTCCAGCCTTGTTCGTAATCTTCCAGAGCCTACAGGAGAAGGTTAGTCCTATGAAGTTTGAGGATGAGGAAGAGAACTCAGATGTAGCCACAGAGATCGCCCAGTATGCCCATCGTCCCGTAGACTATGAATTAGAGCAGTAAGAAAGTATGAAGAAAATAATGTTATTCGCAACCGTTGCACTGCTCATGAGCAGTTGCGGTTTATATAATAAATACGAGCGTCCTGATGTAAATACCAAAGGACTCATTCGTGATGCGGTCAGTGATGTGGACACGTTAGTCGTGGCTCCCCAGGATACTGCCTCGTTTGGTAACTTGCCTTGGCGCAGTGTGTTCACGGATCCGCAACTGCAAGCCCTTATCGAACAGGGTTTGCGGAAGAATGCCAACCTACAGAATGCGGCTCTCACCGTCCAGATGTATGAGGCGATGCTGAAGGCTGCAAAACTTGCCTTCCTACCAGCCATCAACTTTGGTGGTAATTCTGTCGGTAGTATTCAGACACTGTATACGGATCCTTCGCAGACTCTCAAGTCCTACACTTTCCCAATGACGGCTTCTTGGACGTTGGATCTCTTCGGTAATATCTTGTCTCAGAAACGCTCAACCCAGATGAAGTTGCTGGGATTCAAAGACTACCAGATGGCAGTTCGTGCACAGGTCATCAGTGGTATTGCTAATAGTTACTATACCTTGCTGATGCTCGATGAGCAGTTGCGTATTGTCACAGAGATGTCACAGATGGCAAAAGAGACATGGGAGATGATGCAGTTGCAGTATAAGTTAGGACGGATGCGTTCTACCAGCGTACAGAGTGCCGAAGCGAACTACTTGTCAACCCAGACACAGGCTAATGATTTCAAACGCCAGATACGTGCTACCGAGAATGCCCTGTCTTTACTGATCGGACAGGCAGGTCAGCAGATTCCTCGCTCTACACTCGCGGAGCAGTCACTGCCTGCCGAGTTCTCAACAGGTGTGGGTATGGCATTGCTGAAGAATCGTCCTGATGTGCATAATGCCGAGATGCAACTGGCTGCCTGCTTCCATGATGTGCAGACTGCTCGCTCGAAGTTCTATCCGACCATTAGTGTAGGCTTTACAGGAGCCTTCGGAAATTCTGGCGGCACACTCAATCCGGGTAAGTGGTTGACCAACCTCTTTGGTAATCTCACACAGCCCATCTTCAATCGTGGTGCTTTAACTGCCAACCTTAAGGTGTCGAAACTACAGTACGAGCAGGCTTTCAATACATGGCAGAACAGTATTCTCTCTGCAGGCAACGAGGTGTCTAATGCCCTTGTCAGTTACAACAGTTATGATGCCAATAGCAAATTGGAGACACAACGTATCGAGGTGCTCACCAAGAATGTGGAGGATACCCGTGCGCTCTATAAGAGTTCCGGTTCGAGTTATCTGGAGGTGATCACTGCTCAGACACAGTTGCTTGCAGCCCAGATTAATAAGGTGTCGGATGACTTCTCCAAGATGCAGGCTGTCGTATCGTTGTATACGGCTCTTGGTGGAGGTGGTAAGTAGAATTGAAAAGTTGTAAAATTGAAAATTTGAAGTCATTATGGCAAGTGAAATAAGTCCTAAGGCCGAGATCGATCCTAAAGCGAAGATCGGCAATAATTGTAAGATATTCCCCTTTGTCTATATAGAGGGTGATGTGGAGATAGGTGACAATTGTATCATCTTCCCCTTCGTCAGCATCTGTAATGGAACTCGTATGGGTAATAATAATAAGGTACATCAGGGTACAGTCATTGGCGCCTTGCCACAGGACTTCGAGTTCCGTGGTGAGAAGACTGAGTGTATTGTGGGTGACAATAACATCTTCCGTGAGAATGTAGTGGTCAACCGTGCCACCCATAAAGGTGGTCAGACAGTTATCGGTAATGACAACGTGCTGATGGAGGGTGCCCATATCTCACACGACACTAAAGTTGGTAACCGCTGCGTCTTCGGCTATGGTACGAAGATTGCAGGTGACTGCGAGATAGAGGATGGCGTGATTTATTCTTCCAGTGTGATTGAGAATGCCAAGACCCGTGTAGGGCGTGGCTCAATGATACAGGCAGGTACTACATTCTCTAAAGACGTTCCTCCCTTTATTATCTGTACCAAGAATGTGGAGTATGGTGGTGTGAATATGCAGGTGGCTCGTCTGCATGGTGTCGATGAGAAGACGTTGAAGCATATCGCTAATGCCTATCGCCTGCTGTTCCATGGTAAGACTTCCACATTTGATGCTGTCAACCAGATTGAGGAACAGGTGCCCGATGGTCCGTTTATCCGTCACATCATCGAGTTTATCCGTGCCACACAGATAGGTATCATCACGAAGATGTAAATCCTAATAACTGGCGGAGCAGGGGATTCCTGCTGCTATCACACGGTCGCGAATGGCATCCAGTTGTTCGCGACTTGCTTTTTCCAGTCCTTGGGCTGGTGTCTCACGATCGATGGTATAGACCATGACCTGTTGTGGCTTTATGGCTTTTACCACTTCCAGCCAAGGACCCACATACTCCTCGCCGGTGTTATCCACCGACTCTGGCTTTACACCAACGTTTTTTTCTCCCCTCTCCGCTTGGAGAGGGGCAGGGGGTGAGGCTACACCCCTCATGAACATCGTCTGGATGATGATATGTCCGTGAAATGCCTTCATCCGCTCGATGATGGTGTTGACATCATAGGTGCCGTTAGGGTGGTCCACCTTATTTATATATATAGGATCAACGGTGTCCAGTTTCAGGATGTTGTCATCCACCTTCATCAAGGCATCATGTACTTGCTGTCTGTGAATCATGGTGGAGTTGCTCAACACACATACCTTCGCCTTCGGACAGTATTGGTTTCGTAAGGCGATGGTGTCATCTATAATCTCCGCAAAATGGGGATGGCATGTCGGTTCTCCATTCCCGGCAAAAGTGAGTACGTCTGGTAACTGCCCTTCGGCTCTCATCGTTTGGAGTTTCTTCTCTAAGGCATTTGTCACTTCCTGACGGGTAGGTAAGGGGAGGGAGGGACGATGGTCCTCATTGAAACCGCACTCACAATAGATACAGTCGAACGAACAGACCTTGCCATCGGCAGGCAGAAGGTTAATACCTAAAGAGATTCCCAGTCTACGGCTGTGTACCGGACCGAATATTGGGGATGGATAAATAATCGTACTCATAAATCAAGTTTCTTTTCGGCTGCAAATTTAGCAAATAAAACGTAAATTGTTTTGCATTTAGACTGATTTGTTGTAAATTTGCAGCAAATTAGGTGTATTACGTCTAAAAAGGAAATGGCAAACAAAAGAAAAAGAACCCGCAGCCGTCGTGGTATGCAGGTTGTCACACTTTGTATCAGTACCACAATGGTATTGATTCTATTAGGAATGGTGGTGTTTTCTGTCCTATTGGCTCGCAATTTGTCGAACCACATGAAGGAGAACCTGACTGTCACAGTGATGTTGAAGGATTATGTAACTGTCAACCAAGCACATCGGTTATGTCGTGATTTATACCATCGTCCCTATTCTCGCAATATTGATTATATTAGTAAGGAACAGGCACAGAAAGAGCAGACGAAGGAGTTGGGCAGTGACCCCTCTGAGTTCTTAGGCTTTAATCCTTTTTCTGCGACATTAGAGATTCAGTTGAAGTCTGACTATGCCAATCGTGACTCCCTTAAGTGGATTGTCAAGGAGATCCGGAAGGATGCCCGTGTCAGTGATATCGCTTATATGGAGGACTTGGTGGAACAGGTGAACTTCAACCTGAGCCGTATCAGTATTATCCTGTTGGTTCTCGCAGTCTTGTTGACATTCGTGTCGTTCTCCCTGATTAGTAATACGGTGCGTCTGAGTGTCTATGCCCGTCGTTTCATCATCCATACCATGAAACTGGTGGGAGCCTCATGGAGTTTCATCCGTCGTCCGTTTATCCGTAATGCTGTGATGGTGGGCTTTGTTGCTGCTATCTTGGCGAACATCGTATTGGGTGTTTGCTTCTATGGACTCTACCTGACACAGCCGGGTATTCTTTCTGTCATACAATGGGAGGAACTTGCCATTACTGCAGGAGCGGTGTTCTTGTTCGGACTCTTGATTACCTCTTTGTGTGCATGGCTTGCCGTTAATAAGTTCCTGAGAATGACCGCAGGCGAACTTTACAAGATTTAAGCCTCTCGAAATATCGAAATATCGTAATATCAAAACAATGGATAGAAGAAATTTAGCGTTTGACCGAATCAATTATATCCTGCTAGTAGTAGGGATGGTGATCGTTGTCTTCGGGTTTATCCTGATGAGTGGGGCAGGCTCTTCGGAGAATGCCTATAATCCTGATATCTTCAGCGCCCGTCGTATCAAGGTGGCGCCAGTTGTATGTCTTATCGGTTTCGTATCGATGATTTTTGCCGTAATGCATAAGCCCAAGGATAAGGAGGTGGAGAAATGACTTGGTTAGAGACGGTTATTATTGCCATAGTTGAGGGTTTGACGGAATTTTTGCCTGTTTCATCAACGGGACACATGATTATTACTCAGAATCTATTGGGTATTCCACAAGGCGATCCTTTCGTTCATGCCTTCACATTTATTATCCAGTTTGGTGCTATTTTATCGGTTGTTTGTCTTTATTGGAAACGTTTCTTCCAGTTTGACAACACACCAGCCCCCCAAGGCAGTACGTTGTTGCAGCGACTGAAGCACAAGTATTATTTCTACTGGTTGCTGATAGTCGGTGTTCTTCCTGCTGTCATTATTGGTCTGTTGGCAAAGAAGTCAGGATTGCTTGACTGGTTGCTTGACAGTGTCTTGGTGGTTGCCATCATGTTAGTAGTGGGTGGTATCTTTATGTTGTTCTGTGACAAACTGTTCAATAAGGGATCAGACGAGACGAAAGTGAATGAGAAACGTGCCTTTAACATTGGTCTTTATCAGTGTATATCCGTAATTCCTGGTGTGTCACGCTCTATGGCTACCATCGTAGGTGGTATGACACAAGGATTGACCCGTAAGCGTGCGGCAGAGTTCTCATTCTTCTTGGCTGTGCCGACGATGGCGGGTGCCACATTACTTGACCTGCTCGACTTGTTGAAAGAGGATACCGCTTGGGCTACTCCCCATAACATCACCATGTTGCTGTTGGGATGTGCTGTCGCCTTCGTTGTTGCCCTCCTTGCCATGAAATGGTTTGTGGCATTCCTGACGAAATATGGTTTCAAGGCTTTTGGAATTTATCGAATCATCGTTGGCGGCATCATTATTGTATTGCTGTTGACAGGTCATTCACTAGCAATGGTTGACTAATGAATTTCACGCAGGGAGAGATCATCTACATCAACAAGCCCTATCGGATGTCATCATTTGGCGCCTTGGCTTTCGTCCGAACTCGCATCTCCAAGAAGATAGGGGTAAAGCGTGTGAAGATTGGTCATGCTGGGACCTTGGACCCGTTAGCCACAGGGGTGCTGATTCTCTGTACGGGGAAGAAGACGAAGGAGATAGAACGCCTGCAATACGATACGAAGGAGTATACAGCCACCCTCCAGTTGGGGGCTACCACACCCAGTTACGATATGGAGCATGAGGTGGATGAGACTTATCCAGTAGAGCATATCACTAAGAAACTGATAGAACAGACGCTGCCCCAGTTTGTGGGGGATATAGAACAGGTTCCCCCGCAGTATTCTGCAGTGAAGATAGGTGGAAAACGTGCCTATAAACTGAAACGTAATGGGGATGAGGTGGAGTTGAAAGCGAAACCTATCCGTATTGACGAACTGGAACTGACCGCTTTTGATGCCGAGAAGAAGCAGGCTTCCATTCGGGTCGTTTGTGGAAAAGGCACGTATATCCGTTCTCTGGCTCGTGACATCGGTGAGGCATTAGGCAGTGGCGCCTATCTGACGGCTTTATGTCGTACAAGGGTGGGTGATGTCCGTCTGGAGGACTGCGTGGAACTGGATGCCTTCCCTGATTGGCTTGACCTACAGGAAATCGAAATATCATAATCTCGAAATCTCGAAAAATATAATATATGAAACTATCACAATTCAAATTCAAGTTACCAGAGGCACAAGTGGCATTAGAACCGCCTCACAAAGCGTTTGAGAATGAGGACGGTACCGTCGAGAAGGTATATCGCCGTGACGAGTGTCGTCTGATGGTGGTGCATCGTAAGAGCCAGACCATCGATATGTTCAAGAAGGATGATGATGGCAAGGATACCGAAGAGCCGTTGTTGTTCCGTGACCTCATCAACTACTTCGGTGAGGGTGATGCCATGGTACTCAATGACACGAAGGTGTTCCCTGCACGTCTCTATGGCACTAAGGAGAAGACGGATGCCAAGATCGAGGTGTTCCTGTTGCGTGAACTCAATGAGGAACTGCGCCTTTGGGACGTGTTGGTAGAGCCGGCACGTAAGATCCGTATTGGCAACAAACTGTTCTTCGAGGATGACGGACCGATGGTGGCTGAAGTGATAGACAATACAACAAGTCGTGGACGAACACTGCGTTTCCTCTATGACTGTCCGCACGACGAGTTCAAGCGTGAGTTGTTCGCCTTGGGCTCTGCGCCGCTGCCTCGCTATATCGTGGATAAACGGGAGGCGACAGCCGATGACATGGATAACTTCCAGACCATCTATGCCAAGAACGAAGGCGCTGTGACGGCTCCAGCCTCCGGACTGCATTTCAGTCGTGAACTGATGAAGCGTCTGGAGATCTATGGGGTTAATTTCTCCTATATCACCGTACATTGCGGCTTGGGCTGCTTCGACCCGATAGAGGTGGAGGACCTCACCAAGCATAAGATGAGTTCTGAGCAGATGATAGTGGATGCGGAGGCTTGCCGGATTGTGAACGAGGCGAAGAACAGTGGACATCATATCTGTGCCGTGGGTGTCAGCACCCTGCGTGCTACTGAGTCGGCAGTGGGTACCGATGGTATGCTGAAGGAATACGACGGATGGACTAATAAGTTCATCTTCCCACCTTATGAGTTCGGACTTGCCGACTCGCTGATTACCAATTTCTACCATCCTGAGTCTACCATGATGATGGCTGCGGCTGCCTTCGGCGGTTATGAGTTGGTATATGAGGCTTATGAGCAGGCTGTGAAGAACGGCTATATGTTCGGATGCTATGGTGACGCGATGCTGATTCTCGATGACTAAGCATCAGGTGTTTCTGGGACTGGGCTCTAATCTCGGTGATAGGGAGGAAATCATCAGGAGGGCAATAGCCCTTATCCATGAGCGGGTAGGGGAGGTCGTCCGACAGTCGTCGCTGATAGAGACCGCCCCTTGGGGCTTTGAGTCCGACCATCCTTTCCTGAACGGGGTCATCCTCTGTGAGACGGTATGTACCCCACGGCAGGTGCTCAAGACGACACAGAAGATTGAGCGGGAACTGGGACGCAGAAAGAAGTCAACGGTTGAAGGTCAAAAGTCGAAGGTCGAATACGCTGACCGTCCCATCGATATCGATATCCTGCTCTATGATGACCTGACGGTGGACGAGCCTGACTTGAAAATACCACATCCGCTGATGCGACAGCGTGACTTCGTGATGATACCTCTTAGGGAAATCCAATCATGATGATAATACTAATCTCTAAAACAATACAATTATGAAGAAACTATTTCTGACCATCGTTGCCGCATTGGCTGTTAGCCTGTGCGCGCAAGCAGACAACCCCTACAAGAAATTTACGGAGAAGTTGCCTTTCAACATGCCGGAAGTTAGTGCTCCTGTCATTCCCGACTATTCAGTGAAACTGACCGACTTTGGTGCCGTGGGGGATGGTGTGACCCTCAATACCGAGGCTTTCGCCAAGGCAATCAATGCCTTGAGTCAGAAAGGCGGTGGTAAACTGGTGGTGCCACAGGGTGTCTGGCACACAGGTCCTATCGTGCTCAAGAGTAATATCGAACTGCATCTCAAGGCAGGTGCTGTCATCCTCTTTGCGGCTGACGAGAGTCTGTATCCTATCATTGAGACATCCTTCGAGGGTCTGGATACCCGTCGCTTGCAGTCTCCTATCTATGCCAAGGGGGCAACGAATATCGCCATTACGGGTAAGGGCGTGATTGACGGTAATGGTCAGTACTGGCGCCCTGTCAAGAAAGGAAAGGTGACGGCGGCACACTGGAAGGAGTTGCTTGCCATCCCTGGCAGTCAGGAGATGAAACCTGGTTACTGGGTACCCTCTGCAGGATATGCCCGTGGTGAGAAAGGGGCTAATATGAATGTGCCTAACGCACAGACCGAGGAGGAGTGGAATGCCATCAAGCGTTTCCTGCGTCCTGTGATGATCTCCCTCGTACAGTGTAAGAACGTGATGCTGAAAGGTGTTATCTTCCAGAACTCTCCTGCCTGGAACCTCCATCCGCTGATGAGTGAGAATGTGATTATCGACCAGGTACTGGTGCGTAACCCCAGTTATGCGCAGAATGGTGATGCACTCGACTTGGAGTCTTGTAAGAACGTGCTGATTGTCAACTCTCGTTTCGACGCTGGTGATGACGGTATCTGTATCAAGAGTGGTAAGGATGCTGACGGTCGTCGTCGTGGCATTCCTTGCGAGAACGTGGTGGTTGACGGCTGTACCGTCTTCGCTGGTCATGGTGGCTTCGTGGTCGGCTCAGAGATGAGTGGTGGTGTGAAGAATATCCTCGTGGAGAACTGCCAGTTCCTTGGTACTGATGTCGGCTTGCGCTTTAAGTCTACCCGTGGACGTGGCGGTATCGTGGAGAATATCTTCATCAAGGGTATCTCGATGACAGACATCAAGACGGATGCCATCACCTTTAATATGTATTATGGTGGAAAGTCTGTTGCTGAGATGCTTGCTGATGGTGATAACCCCGACAATACCACCAAAATGCCTGTGACAGAGGAGACTCCTATCTTCCGCAATATCAATATCGAGGATGTGATCTGTAATGGTGCTGGACGTGCCATGGAGTTCAACGGACTTCCTGAGATGCCAATCAATGGTATCACGCTGAAGGATGTGCATATCCTTGCCAAGAAAGACGCGGTTTTCACCAACTGCGAGAATATCAAGAAGAAAAACGTGAATATCACGTTACAGAAATAAACAAAAAAAAGAATCCCGCTCCAATTGGAACGGGATTTCTTTTTGTCCTTACATCGTTTATTTACGCAGACCGAGTTCCTTGATAATAGAACGGTAGCGGTTGATGTCCTTGTTGTAGAGATACTTCAGGAGTTTACGACGCTGACCTACCAACTTTGTCAGTGAGCGAGCGGTACCGAAGTCCTTGTGGTTCTTCTTCAGGTGCTCTGTCAGGTGACTGATACGATAAGTGAACAGGGCGATCTGGCTCTCTGCAGAACCAGTGTCTGTTACTGACTTACCATGCTTCTCAAAGATCTCTTTCTTTTTTGCTGAATCTAAATACATAGTTTTGATGATTAAATTGTTAATATTAAACATCTTTCGGATGCCTGCCACCCTCATCGGAAGTGGGGTACATCGTCAAATGCGGGTGCAAAATTACTATATTTTTTCGAAATATCAAACTTTTCTCAGAAAAAAGTAGTAATTTTGCACCCAAATTAATTAAGGAAAAGGAATGCAGGATATTAGGAACATAGCGATTATCGCGCATGTAGACCACGGCAAGACGACGCTCGTGGACAAGATGATGCTGGCAGGCAATCTGTTCCGTGAGGGACAGAACCTGAGTAGCCAGGTGTTGGATGCTAACGACCTTGAGAGGGAGCGTGGCATCACGATTCTATCAAAGAATGTAAGTATTAACTGGAAAGGAACGAAAATCAATATCATCGACACCCCGGGACACTCCGACTTCGGCGGTGAGGTGGAGCGTGTGCTGAACATGGCGGACGGTTGTCTGCTGCTGGTGGATGCCTTCGAGGGTCCGATGCCACAGACACGTTTCGTACTACAGAAGGCGTTGCAAATCGGACTGAAACCTATCGTCGTGGTCAACAAGGTCGACAAACCTAACTGTCGTCCTGAGGAGGTCTATGAGATGGTCTTCGACTTGATGTTCTCTTTGGACGCTACCGAGGACCAGCTGGACTTCCCTGTAGTCTATGGCTCGGCAAAGAACGGATGGATGGGTGAGGACTATAACACACCGACCAACGACATCACCTACCTGCTGGACAAGATTGTGGAGGTGATTCCTGCTCCCCAGCAGTTGGAGGGTACTCCCCAGATGCTCATCACGTCACTCGACTACTCCAGTTATACGGGGCGTATAGCTGTGGGACGTGTACACCGTGGCTCTCTGAAGGACGGTCAGCAGGTGACGATTGCTCATCGTGACGGTACGATGGAGAAGACGAAGATCAAGGAACTGCATACCTTCGATGGTATGGGACATGTGCGCACTGAGCAGGTAGACTGTGGTGACATCTGTGCCGTTATCGGCTTGGAGAAATTCGAGATCGGCGACACGATCTGTGATGTGGAGAATCCAGAGCCGCTGCCTCCTATCGCCATCGACGAGCCGACGATGTCGATGCTCTTCACCATCAACGACTCCCCCTTCTTCGGCAAGGAGGGTAAGTTCGTCACCAGCCGTCATATCAACGACCGCCTGGAGAAGGAGTTGGAGAAGAACCTCGCTCTGCGTGTTGAGCCCTTCGAGGATGCTACCGACCGCTGGGTGGTCAGCGGACGTGGCGTGCTGCACCTCTCCGTACTCATCGAGACCATGCGTCGTGAGGGCTATGAGTTGCAGGTGGGACAGCCGCAGGTAATCTATAAGGAGATTGACGGGGTGAAGTGTGAGCCTATCGAGGAACTCACCATCAACGTACCTGAGGAGTTCGCCTCTAAGATGATTGATATGGTGACACGCCGTAAGGGTGAGATGACTTCCATGGAGAGTCAGGGGGAGCGTACGAACATCGAGTTCGACATCCCTTCCCGTGGTATCATCGGACTGCGTACCAATGTGTTGACGGCATCACAGGGTGAGGCTATCATGGCACACCGCTTCAAGGAGTACCAGCCTTATAAGGGTGACATCGAGCGTCGTGTCAACGGTTCGATGATTGCCCTGGAGACAGGTACCGCCTTCGCCTATTCCATCGATAAGTTGCAAGACCGTGGTAAGTTCTTCATCGACCCGGGTGAGGAGGTCTATATGGGACAGGTTGTCGGTGAGCATGTGCATGACAACGACCTCGTGGTGAATGTTGCCAAGGCTAAGCAGTTGACGAACGTCCGTGCCTCTGGTACTGACGACAAGGCTCGCATCATCCCCAAGACTGTCATGTCGCTGGAGGAGTGTCTGGAGTATATCAAGGAGGATGAGTTGGTAGAGGTGACTCCCAAGTCCATGCGTATGCGCAAGATTATCCTTGACCATGACCAAAGGAAAAAGTCTGCCATCAAACGGGGATAGATGAACTTGTTCAATCCTATAGCAAGAAATGCGAATATTCCTGCATTTCTTGCTATATAACTGGAAATCAGTGGTTTGAAGACTATTTCCTGCACCTGAAGTTGCATCTTGTAACTTCAGGTGCAGGAAATAGCCATGTACACCGTATCGGAATCCCATGTGCCTGTATGGGGGATACCGAATTCGTCTACGTGGTATTTAATATACGTTTCATCCGAACAGGGTGGACGACATACCAGAACAGGGTGTCCGCAGTATTCGGACTGACAATACCAAGAACGCTTACAAATTTTGGGACAAAAGTTAAAGAGTAAAAAATAGCATTAACACGAGGAGGGAAAGAGACACTTAGGTGCAGGAAATGTCTCTTTCTTTGTCATGTAACTACTTGATAATCAGTGAAGGTGCAGGTTTGCAGGAGTTTTGTGTCTTATCAGTAAGCGTATTCGTATTTAGTGGACAAAACAATGAAAGAACAGTGATGCAGGGAAACCATTGACGAAATCAGCAGCAGATGCGGTGACCTGATGCGTTAAATTATAATAAAAGTTACCATTTGGTAAGTTACCCAAAGGTAACTTTTTGTATCTTTGCTGTGTAAACATACACATAGAAGAATATGAATGCTCCATTTCAATACGGGACGTTAGCAACGAAAGAAAGATATGGTACAGATAGAGTCAAAAGGAGAACGATCGTTCATTCATGGCATTGCTGAACTGGAAGGGTGCCGTTGCTATTTCTGGGGAGAGAATCTCCTGTTGGTGGAGGACAAAGATAATGGCCGCTATTTGGTGAATATGGCGACAGGGAAAGTGAGAAAAATCTCTGAGCCAGGAAAGTTGGTCGGTTTCTCAGATGAGGAGATTGATTTCGAGTCAATAGAGAAACTGCCACACAGTCACAATGCCCGTTTGCGATTGTTGCAATATGGTGGTATCAGCCGTTGGAACGACTGTACGGACGGATTGATCACCCTCTGTTGGACCCTCTATCCCGATGGTCGCTATTTTGCGGATGAGGACGGTTTCGGCATGGAGGACAATGATGAAGTACAGGTTTATTGTGTGATGAACGACAACTTAGAGGTTGTCAAACCATTTGGACCTGGAAAGTAATCTATGAATTGAGTAAATGCGTTAAAGTGGGATCAGTACGGGACTAGTTCTTTAAAGATGCATAGTTTCAACTTCATTATTCATTTTGTCTCCCAGTTATTTGGTAGTCTGATAAAGTTTTTGTAACTTTGCAACTGATAAGATATTATTCTTTTCGGTGCGACTATGGAGGAAACAAACGATATATTATCAGTTCTTGAAAACTATACGCTCACTGATAGTGAGGATGTGGCTAAAGAAATTGCTGACAACTTTCGCAAGCGGCGTGTAGAGAAGAATCTTACTCGTGATCAAGTGGCGGAGATGTCAGGGGTTGCGATGAGTAATATCGTGAGATTCGAGCAAAAAGGACTGATCTCACTCAAAAACCTCATTGGTTTAGCAAAGGCTTTAGGCTACTCTTCGGAAATAAAGAGTATCTTCGCCCAGCCCAAGTATTCCACCATGGAGGAACTAACGCAGATTCGCAGGAACCAGAACAAGAAAAAAGCGCATAGGAAATGACGAAAATAGAACTTCTCAACGTCAGGTATCACGACCGTCTGGTGGGGCATCTCTCCCTGACTCCCGACAATAAGTTGTGTGCTTTCGAATATGACCGTTCATGGTTGGTCGATGGTTTTAGTATATCTCCTTTGGAGTTGCCTTTGCGTCAGGGACTATTTTTGGCGAAAGCCTCTCCGTTTTATGGGAATTTCGGCGTTTTCGAGGACTGCCTGCCTGATGGGTATGGTCGTTATCTGCTCCATAAATTGTTACAAAAGGAGGGCATCGATGATTATAGTCTTTCGGCTCTTGACCGTTTGAGTCTTGTTGGTTGTGGAGGTATGGGGGCTCTTACTTTCCAGCCAGAAACCATTATCCATCAAGGTGAGGAAATGACAGACTTCGACCTGTTGCAGGCTAAGGCGTTGGAGGTGTTGAAGGAAAAACAGGACGACGATGCGGGTCTGCTGTTGTACAATAGCGGGAATAGTGGTGGCGCAAGACCCAAGTCTGTCTTTGTGGATGATGAGGGTCATTGGCTTGTCAAGTTTCGCCATACCTATGATCCTCAAGATATGGGACAACAGGAATTCCATTATAACGAAGTGGCAAGGGCATGTGGCATCAGCGTACCAGACTTCAAACTGATGAATGGACGTTATTTTGCCTCACGGCGGTTCGATATTGACGTGAATGGAGACAGGGTTCATACGGTAACGGCTGGAGGTCTGTTATGTGTGTCGCTTTCCAATCCTGTGCTTGATTATGCTAACTTGCTTGCGCTGACAGGCTATCTCACTCAGGACGCTTTGGCTGTTGAGGAAATGTATCGGCGCATGGTCTTCAACTACCTGACCGACAATAAAGATGACCACTGTAAGAATTTCAGTTTTATGGTATTGGAAGGTGAGAATAATACTTGGAAGTGGGGTCTTGCACCGGCATACGACCTGACCTTATGTACTGAGGGCTACAACGGAGAACATGCCACATCGGTCAATGGCACAGGTCGCCCTTCCATGAACGATTTCATTGCTGTAGGCACCAAAATCAAAATGAAAGAACAGCGATGCAGGGAAATCATTGATGAAGTCAGCAGCAGATGCGGTGACCTGATGCGTTATAGAATACTATGATAATCACATTTGTGTGATGAACGACAACTTAGAGGTTGTCAAACCATTCAGCCCCAGTAGGTAACCATTGTCGAAGTCTGCTGCAGATACGGTGTTAGAGAGAGGCAACAAATGTCTTGGTAATCTGGAAGGAGTTTTCGGCAATGGTATTCCAGAAGTCATGATATTGTGAGGCATCGGTGTCACGCAAAGGAATGTCACTGATGACACGGAAGGAGATGAATGGAACCTTGTTGATATAGCAGGTCTGGGCAATGGCACACGACTCCATGTCAACTGCTTTTGCCTCTGGGAAGATATCAATGATGCTGCGCATCTTCTCCTTGGAGTCGACAAACCAGTCGCCAGTCACGATCAATCCCTGGTGGATCTCAAAACCCTCCACTTTCAACTCTCCACTCTTGCGGAGCAGATAAGAGTCGGCTTGGTAGCGGACTGGTAGTCCTTGTACCTGCCCATATACAGTGGTGTCGTCAATAGCCTTGCCACAGTAGACGTCATGGTAGGTTACCTCAGAGCCGACGATGACATCCTGAATGTTGATATCGTCACCATTGCCTCCAGCACATCCGCTGGAGATTATCACGTCAGGATGGAACTCGTTGATCATCCGTTGGGCTCCAAGGGCGGCATTTACCTTACCGATACCACATTTCTCTACGCAGACGTTCCCGTCACTGAAGAGTTGCTGTAGTTGGCGCAACTCCTTATCCATCGCCACAATGATTCCTATTTTCATGTTGTTTTTGCTATTTATAGTGCAAAGTTACGAAAAAAAGTTGTAATTGGTAACGGATTTTGGAAGATTAACGCAATTCAGCCTGAAATAAAGGCAATCAAGGGAAAAACGAGGAAGTTCAAATTGAAGGAGAAAGCAAATTAGGGAGGAATGCAGAAGGAGTTAGGTTGCCAAATCGTAACCCAGAAAACAGGTTCTGAAGTAGGTTGATCGACTAAGCAAATTGGGGAAGAATGGCGCACCTTTCACCGCTCTTTCGCCAACCGTTTCTTATTCCGCAAACTGCTACATTTTGCATAGCGATGGATGTCTAAAAAGATAGTAGTTTTGCGGCCAAAATTAAAAAAAAGAGTAAGAAACATGAGAAGTACTTTTAACATTCTGTTCTATGTGAACAAGAGTAAGGAGAAAAATGGTATGGTGCCTGTGATGGGCAGGGTGACGATTAACGGAACTCAGAGCCAGTTCAGTTGTAAGAAGACGATCCCGCTTGATATGTGGGACGTGAAGGGCAATTGTGCCAAAGGGCGCAGTAAGGAGGCTTTGAAGATCAACCGCGAACTTGATAACATCAAGGCGCAAATCATCAAGCACTATCAACATCTTTCGGATCGTGAGGCTTTTGTAACGGCAGAGATGGTGCGCAACTCCTATCAGGGTTTTGGCAGTGAGTACGAGACGCTGCTGAGTGCTTTCGATAAGGACATCGCTAGCCAGAAGAAACGTGTGGGTAAGGACAGGGCAGCAAGCACACTCTGGGCTATGGAACGTTCGCGTAAGGATGTGGCAGAGTTCATCCAGTCGCACTACCGCCGCACGGATATGTCGATGTTGGAACTGACGCCAGAGTTTATCAAGGACTTCGCCGCCTACCTCAGTACAGACCGAGGATTGGCTAATGGCACAATCTGGCAGCGGTGTATGTGGCTAAAAGGCGTTGTGTTGAGGGCGCATTACAACGGCAAGATTCCCCGTAACCCGTTTGCGCAGTTTCATATCAGCCCAAACTGCAAGGAAAGGGAGTTCTTGACCGAGGAGGAACTGAAGGCTGTCGTAACCCATGAGTTCGAGGATGACAATCTGGCCTTCGTTCGTGACATTTTTGTATTCGTGTGCTTCACCGCCCTCTCGTTCATCGACGTGAAGAACCTGACCACGGACAACATCGTGGACATCAACGGCGACAAGTGGATCATCAGCAAACGTCACAAGACGAACATCCCCTTCCAAGTGAAGCTGATGGACGTACCCTTGCAGATTATCGACCGCTACAAACACCTACAGGAAGACAAGTTGGTGTTCGGCAAGATGAACTACTGGTCGATGTGCAAGAAGCTGAAAACGGTGATGACAGCCTGCGGCATTGAGAAAGCAATATCCTACCATTGTGGCCGGCACTCATTCGCAACTTTGGCGCTTTCAAAGGGTATGCCCATCGAGAGTGTGAGCCGTGTATTGGGACACACCAACATTGTGACCACCCAAATCTACGCAAAAATCACAAGTCAGAAACTCGACAACGACCTGACGATGCTCGGCAATAAGTTCAATGCATCATTCAAGGACATCAAGATGGTATAGATCACAGCGACCCAAAGCCTTCAAAGCAGAAAGAAGAATGATTAGCGAAGTCTGTCATCCGTCTTTCTGCGTTATAATTCTTCAGCACAAGAAGCACTGAGGGCACCATCTTTTTCCCTATAGTTTATATGAAGGATGATAGCAATTTTCCAGGACTCTCTCCAAATCACTTTCACGATAGAGCAGCTTACCACCCAATAATATATAAGGTAGCACGCCATCATTACGGTATTCTTGTAGTGTTCGTCGGCTGACCTTCAGAATCTGCGCAACCTCTTTGTCTGTCAGATAACGTTCACCATCAAGCAATGGACGATAATTGCCTATCACCTTCTTGTATAGGGCAAGCACCTCCTTCATGTTCTCCAACGCATTCTTTACGCCAACGTTATGAGGCATTATCAGTTCGTTCATAGGCACTCCGTTTTGAGGTTACACATCTTGCTATCCTTATCTCTACCAGCCACAACATGAAGAATACTCTCCACATCCTCAGGCTTATAATATACCTTACAGTTGATTTGA
>Ga0247611_10001409_pt1 | contig 42901 bp, 46 predicted proteins | sample 177DNAGHGhighgp2_FD_192422 | JGI IMG/M metagenome (GOLD analysis project Ga0247611, IMG submission 192422) | Sheep rumen microbial communities from Palmerston North, Manawatu-Wanganui, New Zealand - 1770 DNA GHGhigh gp2 | ecosystem: Host-associated > Mammals > Digestive system > Stomach > Rumen... | reverse complement strand
GCAAGAGTCGCATTCGTACTCGACCGTATCTTCAGAAGATTCGGTCTTTCCGGTAAGTCATTTATCCCGATGCTCGTATCTTCGGGCTGCGGTGTTCCGGGCATCATGGCATCGCGTACCATCGAGAGCCAGCGCGACCGCAAGATGACGATCATGACCACAACATTCATCCCCTGCGGAGCAAAGCTCCCCATCATCGCGCTCATCACTGCCGCCCTGTTCAGACACTCTGCTTTTGGCGGCGCTTGGGTATCACCGGCATGCTATTTCATCGGTGTTGCCGCAGTAATCATTTCGGGCATCCTTCTTAAGAAGACAAAGATGTTTGCAGGCGATCCCGCTCCTTTCGTAATGGAGCTTCCCGCATACCACTGGCCTACACTCGGCAACCTCTTAAGATCCATGTGGGAGAGAGGCTGGTCCTTCATCAAGAAGGCAGGAACAGTCATCCTCCTTTCATCTATCTTAATCTGGTTCGGTTCAGTATTCGGCAACACAGGCAGCGGATTCGGATTTGATCCCGACATGGAGCTTGAGGCTTCCGTCCTCGGCATCATCGGCGGCGCGATCAAGTGGATCTTCGCTCCCATCGGATTTGCAAACATCAAGGCTACAATCGCTACTATCATGGGACTCGTTGCAAAGGAAGAGGTAGTAGGCGTATTCGGTGTCCTCGACTTCGAAGGCCTCGACGCTCTCGCAGGATTCTCATTCCTTATCTTCAACCTTCTCTGCGCTCCCTGCTTTGCAGCAATCGGTGCTATCAAGAGAGAGATGAACTCCGCAAAGTGGACATGGTTCGCGATCGGTTATCAGTGCGTATTCGCTTATGCGATCTCGCTCATCGTATATCAGTTCGGTCTCCTCTTCACGGGTGCCGTAAATGTTATCGGCCTGATCTTCGCAATTGCGGTTCTTGCAGGACTCTGCTTCCTCGTATTCAGACCTGCCAAGAAGTACACCGGTGCGATCAAGGTCTGATCTGAGAGGGTTATCAGATGCTGGAGTGGCTTTCTGAGAATTTGGTAAACATCCTGATACTCGCGGGGGTAGCTGCACTGGTCGCGCTTGCGGTCATCAGCATGATCCGTGACAAGAAAGCAGGGAAGAGTTCCTGCGGCTGCAACTGCGCCAACTGCGCACTGGCCGGCAAATGCCACTCCGCAGCGAAAACAAAGAAACAGAAAGGAAACGCTGTCTGAACCTTTTATGGGAGCGTTCAGCGTTTCCTCCCCCTCCATAAACCATCCATGCTAAAAGGAGCCTGACAAGGATGAAAGATTCGTTTGTGCGGCTCCTTTTATGCTGAATGGCAGCGGCTGTGGGTGACTGGCGGGGACTTGGCTGTGATGGTTCCATAAGTGGCTTGACCTGCCGCGCTCTGGTAGTAATCGGCCGCTGTGCGAATGTCATGAATGGTGTGACCTGCCGCGCTCTGGTAGTGACAGGTCACTGTGTCCCGGTTGTGCAAGTGACATGTGTGGCGTGACCTGCCGCGCTCCGGTCGTAATCGGCCGCTGTGCGAATGTCATGAATGGCGTGACCTGCCGCGTGTAGACCAAGTGCACGAAATCGTACGGATTCCGGTCAAAAATGGCACGAAAATATGCACTTTAAGAGAATTTGCACTTTTTCGTGCTCGAAATGAAGAAAAATCAGTACGAAAATGTGCACTCCGTTTTTCAGGACTCGAAATGTGTACTCCGTTTTAACGCACTTGGCAGCGCGACGCACACAGCAATTTGTTACATATGCACAACCATTCATATATTTACAGTTAGCCTCTGCTAACCTAAAATATGAACAAATGAACAACTATTCATATGAAGAGGCGTATATGTCAGAAGAAACATTTTTGGTAGTAAAGGATCTCCACAAATCCTATGGCGAAGGCGGATCTTATGCCCAGGTCCTCAAAGGCGTGAGCATCAAGGTCTTTAAAGGCGAGATGTGCGTCATCCAGGGCACTTCAGGTTCGGGCAAGTCGACGCTGCTCAACTGCATCGGAGGTCTCGACAGCATCGATTCCGGGAGCGTGAGCGTTGCCGGCACCCTCATAGAGGGACTCAAAGGTGAGAGGCTCTCCGACTACAGGAGAGCCAACCTGGGGTTCATATTCCAGTTCTACAACCTGGTTCCGAATCTCACTGTCAGGGAGAACATTCAGGTATGCGAATTCCTGAGCAAGGACCCGCTCAACATCGATGAACTCCTCGCCGTACTCGGACTTACCGAGCATCAGCATAAGTTCCCGTCACAACTGTCGGGCGGTCAGCAGCAGCGCTGTGCGATCGCAAGGGCGCTTGCCAAGAATCCGAAGGTATTGCTGTGCGACGAGCCGACAGGCGCGCTGGATTCCAAGACATCCAGAGACATCCTCGTCCTTCTCGAAAAGATAAACAGGCAGTACGGCACGACGATGCTCATCGTTACACATAACAACTCGATCAAAAACATGGTCGATCACGTCATCTATCTGAAGGACGGCGAGATCTACAAGGATTACTACAACGAGAAGAAGACACCCGCCTCTGAACTGGAGGATCTCTGATATGGGGTGGATACTTTTTAAAAGAGCGCTCCGTGATCTCAAGGCAGGCTGGTCGAGATATATAGCCCTGTCGCTGCTGATCATATTCTCGATATTCATCGTAACGAGTCTCATGGGCGCGGCGGTAACGGTCATCGACTACACCGAGTTAAGAGACAGGGAGCTCTGCCGCGAGGACGGTGAGTTTTCTGTTTTCGTTCCATTGCGCACTGAGGAACTTGAGAGAATAACCGAAAAAGGCGTGTCGGTGGAGAAGATGTTCTTTGCTGACTATGCACTGAATGATGATCAGGTCCTCAGGGTCTTTAAGGTAAGGGAAAACATCAACAGGATATCTCTCATAGACGGATCACTGCCGCAGTCTGATGATGAGGCGGTGATAGAGAGAAGATATTCCGAAGTGAACAATATCGGCATCGGCGGCAAAGTAAAGATTGGCGAAAAGGAATTCACCGTGTCCGGTATAGGTGCGACGCCTGACTACAATACGGTCATAAAGAAGGTAACAGATTCCGTTGTCGACAGCAGATATTTCGGTCTGCTATTTGTAACGCCGAAAGCCTACGACGACCTCTATTCTTCAGGCTGCTCGCTTTCATCGGAAGAATACTATTATGCATATCTCCTGAACGGAGCGATGACAAAAGAAGAGCTTAAGAAAATCCTGGAAGATATCGAATTCGACGTCGGCGATGTCGATGACGAATATTTTCAGGAATACTGGGAAAGAATGACGGGCCGCAAGGATGATCTCCTTGAAGGCATAGACGAACTTAAGGACGGCGCGGATGAACTTGCCGACGGAGCCGAAGAACTGAGTGACGGAATCGGTGATTTCCACGACGGTATGACGGACCTTCACGACGCGGTTCCCGATCTGACGGACGGTATAGAAGCACTGGATGACGGCGCGGCCGAACTTGAGAAAGGCATAAAGGCATATACGGACGGCGTGAGCTCTGCTGCGACCGGCGCGTCTTCGCTCTATGACGGTGCATCGTCACTTGCGGAAGGCACGTCCGAACTGAATGACGGGGCAAAGCTCTTTGACTCCGGCATCAACGAATATGCGAAGACAGTAGGTTCCATGCTGCTGAGCGAGGATCCGTATGTCGCAGCCGTAGCCGCGGGACTTGCCGATCCTTCGAATGAACTTGCGACCGGATATGCGCAGATTGGCGCCGGTGTTGCCGGAGTCGATACGGGCGCGGCTTCCCTCCGTGACGGCGCATATCAGCTCTATAACGGCATAAAGACACTCGACAAGAACAGTTCTGCATTAAGGAGCGGAGCATCTGCTCTGCATGACGGTACATCTGAACTCGTGGAAGGAGCAGCTGAATTCGCAGACGGTATCGAAGAACTCTTTGACGGCTCGAAAGAGATAAAGGACGGCGCAGCAGAGCTCGCTGACGGCGCGAGGGAATTTGCCGACGGCGTCAAGGAATTTTCCGATGAGGCAAACGATCTCATAGATGAGGTTTTCGATATCAAGACATCGAATCTCATGCTGTTAATGGACTACAAGGAAAATCCCAGGATCGATTCCGCTGCGGATGACGTTCAGATAAATTACTCCGCGAGCATCATTTTCGGGATACTTCTCGTAATGCTCTTTGCATACGTTATCTCGGTATTCATCGTGCACATGATCGATCAGGAGAGCTCCGTCATCGGCGCGCTCTATTCCATGGGCGTGAAGAGAAGAACTCTTACATTGAGTTATGTTGCCGTGCCGGTCATAGTGACATTCGTATCGGGTGTCATCGGAACTCTCATCGCTGTGCTGACTCCTGCCGGAATCCCCGCGCAGCTGGCGGATTCGTTAAACTATTTCTCGATGCCCAAGCTCGAGATCGAAGTAACGCCTTCGATTCTTATTTACGGTCTTGTTGTGCCTCCGGTTACGGCATTTATCGTCAACGTTCTCGTTATCCGCAAGAGGCTTAAGAAAACGCCGCTCGCACTTCTCAGGAACGAGAAGAAAGCGGTCCGCGGCAGAGAGCTCAAGATCAGGGGACTCAAGTTCATCAGTATGTTCAGATTAAGACAGATGATCCGTGAGATGAGGGCTGGATTTACCGTCATCTTCGGAATGTTCATGAGCCTTCTTGTCGCGCTCATGGCGCTCAATACATATGTATACTGCAACAAGGTGAACGATTACTATGTGAACCAGACCAAATATGAGTACATGTACAGCTACAAATATCCGACCGAAGAGGTTCCCGAAGGAGGATATGAGGCTGTCGCGGAAGGCTTTAAGAAGGAGATATACGGATACACGTTTGATGTCACCCTGATGGGCATCACAAACGATAATCCGTTCTTCGATACGGGTGATCTTCCCGACAACGATACTGATGTCGTATTGAGTTCCGCAGTTGCCAACAAATACAACCTGGCAGCCGGTGACGTATTTACGCTTCAGGGCGAAAACGGCGACAGGCTGTATGCGTTCAGAGTCGCGAGGATCTTCGATTATTCCGCATCGCTCATGGTATTCATGGATATCGACAGGTGCCGCGACATGTTCGGTGAGGACGACGATTATTTCAATGTCGTTTTCGCGGATCACGCGCTTGATATCGACAGCGGAAGATTATATTCAACAGTGACCAAGTCTGAGATCGAGAGATCGGCGAGTGTGTACGTCGACATGATGGCCCCGATGGTTATCACGATGTCCGTTGCGGCTTCGGTGATCTTCGTTGTCGTAATGTACCTCATGATAAAGATGATGATCGACAGGTCGTCTTTCAACATCTCGCTCATGAAGATATTCGGCTTCAAAAAGCGCGAAGTGCGCAGGATGTATCTCGACGGCAATTTTTACATGGTTGTTATCGGCGCTCTCGCCGTTATCCCGCTGTGCAAAGCGATTATGGACTATATCTATCCGAGATATCTCGTAAGCAATGTCGGAGTGGGAATAAGACCGGATTATCCGCCTGAGATGTATCTGATCATCTTTGCGGTAGTCATAGGACTCTACCTCGTGATCAACCTGGTTCTCACGAACAGGCTCAGAAAGATAACACCGGCAGAAGTATTAAAGAACAGGGAGTAATCATGTACAGGACAACGGTTAAAGTGGACGGAATGATGTGCGGGATGTGTGAGGCTCATATTTGTGATGCCATAAGAAAAGCCGTTCCTTCCGCGAAGAAGGTCAAGGCATCCCGCGCGAAAAAGGAAGCAACGTTTATTAGCGACTCTGCCGCAGACGAAGCGGTGATCGAAAAGGCGGTAAAAGATACAGGTTACGGCTTTATAGGCATCGTGACGGAACCTTATGAAAAGAAAGGACTGTTCGGATGATCATCAGCAGGATTATCCTCGACGGACTTGCGATGAGCCTGTTCTTCAACTTCAGTGCAGGCATGTTCTCTTTTGTCATGCCTCAGGCTTACAGCACGATGTTCCCGAAAGAGATAAAACAGGCAGCCGCTCCCTATGTGGATAAGAAAGAAGTCCGCAGGATGGCCGTGATACTTACCGCGATATATCTGTTTGTATTTCTGTTTTTCGGTGTAAGCGCTTATTTCTCAGGTGCTGAAGGCTTTTGGAATCTCTTTTGGACAGGCTACATAGAGATGCTCTTTGTAAATTTCGGAGATCTCCTGATCCTCGACTGCCTGCTCCGCGCAATAACGAAAAACATGAGAGGTTTCATCAAAGGCGCCGAAAACTGCAAGGCATGGGAACTTAAGGAATGGATGAAGTCGGCTCTGCCCGAACACCTTATCATCTGGCCCCTTACGTGCTGCCCTTTGGCAGGACTCATAACGGCAGGTGTTGTAAACCTGATGAAGCTTATCTTCGGTTAAAGGAGGAGCAAAATCATGAGCGGATATAATGACATAGGCATAAGCAAAGAACTTGACTGGGAAAGGATCTCACATCTGTTCAAGATAGGCATCGTGGCTGCCCTTATGGGACTTGTCGGTGATCTTATCCTCGGCTGGGGTGTTGCAGACAGCACTCTTTCCGGAATGGAGCAGTATTTTTCAAGATATCTTACCGTGTCGGATGACCGCATCGTCAGATCCGCGATATTGGGACTTATCGGAATTCCCGTCGAGTGTCTTTGCTATTTCGGCATATACAGACTTATCGCAAACAGTAACAAAAAACTCGCGCACATCTACAGGAGCGGACTTCTCGGAATGCTCACGTTCGGAAGCTTCTGCCATGTTGTTTGCTGCGCGACCGTTTACCATCTTAATTCGATCCACAGACTGGATCCTTCTGCCTCATCAGACGGCACGATCAAGTTTGCTCTGTATTTTCTCGTACCCGTAACAGCCGTCTTCCTGGTGTTTTTTCTGCTGACGACAATCGTACAGATCGTTGCGTTTGCGAAAGGTTACACTCCCTATCCCAAGTGGTGCTGGATCTTCTCTATCGCATCAGGACTTGTGATCGTCGCCGTAACCAGATTTTTCGGAAACAGCGAGGCTGCAAATGCGATAGGCACGGGCTGGATCAGCCTGGGAAGCCTTTGGACATATCTGGGACTTCTCTTAATGATGAAGAAAGCAAAGGCGAAGAAGTGACATGAAAAACTACACCAAAGAAGGTCAGAAACTCCCGTTATTCGGAATAGGTCCGTATCTTATAAGCGGCATTTCCTTACTTTCCATAGCGGGACTTATCATGTCGGGAAATGTCTTAAGTTCAGGCATTCTTGAAGGTGTCTGGGCATGGATATTCAGAGTATTAGGAATCATCTTCATTCCTCTCGGAATCTTTATCTGGTATATGGGCGCGCTCGGCTCAAAGATGGACGAACACATTGAGAACAATAAGCTTCAGACAGGCGGCATCTATGCATGGGTCAGGAACCCCATGTATGTCGGAGTGTGGTTCATCAACATAGGTCTTTTGCTCTTATGGCACAACCTGTGGCTCCTCATACTGTTGCCTGTTCAATGGCTGATCCTGACGGTTGTTTTGAAGAATACCGAAGAGAAATGGCTTCTTGATCTTTACGGTGCGGAATATGCTGCTTATAAGGTAAGGGTAAACAGGCTTATCCCGCTCAAAAGGATAATGAAGAAGTCTGTCAAATACGCATTTATCCTCGGACTGTGTAAGCTCTTCAGGATACAGAGGATTATGGAACTGTCGCCCGATAAAGCGAAAAAACTGTTTGCAAAGAAATATAAGGGTGTGGTCATTCCAAAACTCAATGACAGCAAGGTTGAGACTGAGACTGAATCCGTAAACGGATCGACAATGCTCTGGTACCGTCATCCCGAACATCCCGGGAAGGTATGTGTCTATCTCATCGGAGGCGGTATGCTCAAATATCCGTCGTCTTCTCAGACAAAAGAAGTATTGTCACTTTCCAAAAAACTCAACATTGATTTTGTTCTGCCGTTTTATCCGCTGATCCATACAGGCAACACATTGACGGATGTCTATGAGACGATTTACGAGTTGTACAGATCGCTTCTTCGCAGATACAAGCCCGAAAACATATACTTTCTGGGCGGATCGAGCGGTGCAAATCTTGCACTCGGAATAATCTCATACATCAATGACAGGGGAGAGGGACTGCCGATGCCCGGCAAGGTCTATGCCGGTTCTCCCGGTTCACTGCTGATAAGCGAAGAAGAGAAGCGCAAGGCAGATCTTCTGGATAAGACAGATGTGATAATGAGTCAGAAAGCAACCCTTTCCGTATGGGAAGGCATGACAGGCGGCAAAAAGGTCGCTGATTATATGGAGTCATTACAGCTCGGAGATTACTCGGGATTAAGAGATGTTTACCTGAGCTTTGGCGGAGATGAAGTGTTCACGGCAGCCGCAGAAACCATCAGGGCAAGGCTGGAATCTTACGGTGTACACGTAACGATGGAGATCGAAGAAGGTCTTTATCATGCTTATGCATGCATCCCGCTCGTTGATGATGCAATGCCCGGATATCAGAGAATGCTCGAATATTTAGGAGGATGAAAACATGGAAATGAACAGGAGCGCCGACTACGGCAACTGGGTGCCCGCAGCGATGCTGAGGATGATGTGGACGGTTTCATGCATAATAACCGTCGCAGCGGTTGCATTGCTGATATTCCTCAGGACAAAGATACCGGGGATCATACTTCTCGTTGTAGCGCTTGCGGCTTTGGCGATGACGGTCTATATGCAGCGCTGCAAAGCTCTTTTCGATTTTAACGGCGGAGGAGTAATGGGCGCCATCCATCAGTTCCTTGTAGATCATTTTCTGTGGGATAAAGATCAGGAAGGCCGCATCGTCGACATAGGATGCGGGGCTGCCGCACTCACAAACCGCATGCTGAAGACTTTCCCTAACATTCATGTCACGGGTATAGATTACTGGGGCGCCGAATGGAGTTATGCCAAGGAACAGTGCGAGAAAAATGCCGCGGCGGAAGGCGTGTCCGGCAGGGTGCTTTTCCAGAAAGGAGATGCCGCAAAGCTTGATTTTGCAGACGGCTTTTTCGACGGTGCGGTAAGCAACTTTGTATTCCACGAAGTGCGTTCAGTATCTGACAAGAGAATAGTCGTCAAGGAAGCTCTCCGCGTGGTGAAAAAAGGCGGCTCATTCGCATTTCAGGATATGTTCGGACAGAAGGCTCTTTACGGTGACATGAATGAGTTTTGCGAAGAGCTGAAACGCAGCGGGATTGTCAGCGAGATCTATTACATTCCGAATATCGAGAAGACGGATCTTGTTCCAAATTTTGTAACCGCTCCCTGGATGATCAAAGATGCCGGACTGATCTATGGTATTAAATAAGGAGTAGCGCTCATGGTCATTACGGTAATAACAACGCTGATGCTCATGGCTGCATATTTCCTTATCCTGTATGGCGGAGTAGCATTTATCCAGGATAAGCGGTTTTTCGGTTCCGCTCACAAAGATATCCTTAAGGTTATTCCTGACCGCAAGGAGCGTTTCAAAGGCGCACATGTAATAGGCTGGTTCATCATCATCTTTGCATTTCTGATGTATCCTGCGGCGTTCATATTGGGTGGCTGGGATGGAGTCAGAAACGGCTTCGGATTTCTGCAGTTTTTTATCAGGTTCATCATCATGCTCTATGGCATGGAAACATTTGATATCGTTTTCTTCGACTGGGTGCTTTTGTGCAATTCAAACTTCTTCCCGAGATACTATCCTGAAGTCAAAGACATCGTCGGACGTCATATGTTCGGATACAACAAATGGACACACGTCATCCATTATATTGTCTATATTCCCGTCTGCGCATTGATAGCGTGGATCTGCACTATGTTCTGATAATCTGAGGAGGGTATATGGTCCTGACACTGATACTGTCGCTTATAGGGTGTGTTTCATTGTCCCTCGCCGTCTGGGGACTTACCGTTACGATGCCGACAGCTCTTCTCGCGAGTAATTTTCCCGTTGATGTACAGGTCTGCCTGGATTATATTCTCCTGACGAAGACACAGTTTTTTCAGCACTATTTTCCTGAGACAAAAAACTGCATCGGTTGGAAACAGTTTGGTTATAACCGCAAACAACAGATAAGACAATGCATTATCATCCCGGTATGTTGTCTTATTGGTGCATTGATCCTTACATTTATATAAACGTTATGAAAAGGGAAAGCAAAGGGACCTGCTTTTCAGCGCGGTCCCCGTAATCTGATAAGGATTTATGAATACTTATGTCAGCCTTCAGCGATAGCGCCTGCAGGGCAGGATGCTTCACAGGCACCGCAGGATACGCAAACATCAGCATTGATGTTGTACTGTGTATCACCCTGGGAAATAGCTCCGACGGGGCAACCGTCAGCGCAGGTGCCGCAAGATACGCATGCATCAGAAATTACATATGCCATAGTAAGATCCTCCTTTTGAGTTAGTGATTTGATTATTTCATTTGGAAGGCATGTCTTCAATAACTTGCGGGAAGATTTAACTCATAGTTTACTAAACGTTACCTGACGCTAACCTGCGATGATGTTGTAATAAGATCCCTGATCATTAAGGAGCAGTGTACAGGCCTTTATGCGGATTCCTGTTTATGTTTTTTTACATAAGCTTTGACTGCTTCGAAAGTCTTATCGCATATATAGTGTTCTACACGGCAGGCATCTTTATTCGCGGTATCTTCATCAATGCCCATCATCATAAAAAGATCGGTAAGAACGATGTGGCGTTCATATACGCTCTTTCCGATTATCTCACCGGCTTCGGTCAGATACAAAAAGCCGCGGTCATCTCTTCTTATAAATCCTTCACTCTTAAGGAGACTGACAGCCCTGCTTACAGAAGGTTTGGAGTATCCCAGGTATTCACCGACGTCGATAGCTCTGACCAGTTCATTCTCCAGTGAGAGAACATACAAGGCCTCGAGATACATTTCACCTGATTCCATTAAAAGCATACGAAAGCTCCTTCGTCATATCGGTTAGCTACGGCTTACTGAAGCAGTTTATCACACAATTCATTCAATGAGAATATCGGAACGGTCACGATTTCGAAGCCGAGTATCAATGCATCATTATCGACCAGTGTTGTTCTCAAACAAAATACACGAATCGTGTTGAAAAATATAAATACCTATTGAATTGGTGGGAATATACGTTATAATAAATACATGCCATAAAAACCGATTGAGGCATCAATATAGAGTCCGGGTGTTGTTGAAAACGGTTCGGTATCTATAGCGCGTGTTGAGTAGACAACACTTCTATCTGTCTCGATTCAAATGATGTTCTTTTCAATTCTTAACATCATAAAGGAGAGTCCGGAGGTAAAAACTCCGGACTTTTTTGTGCATATTCGGTTAGCGTAAACTAACTTTAGATGATAGAATAGGATGAGAGTAAGCGATAAGTAACCGAGTTGAGGTGCCGGATGGATCAGCAAAAACAGATTCACAAGTGGCTTAGGGAAGTCATAAAGGATGATGCGGAGAGGGTATTTAATGTCCAATCGTCCGTCTATTCCGGTTGTGTTGCTTCTCTTAGCGGCAGAACACCAAATCAATATAAGACCCTGACTAAGACGATCTTGCCGCGTGTCGCATTGTATAAGGCTCTTAAAGCAGATGAAAAACTGTCGGGAAGTGCATATGAACTGATTCACAGATACATGATCGAAGTTATCGGGATGCAGAAGCATAAAAGCACTGCGGTTCTCGAGATAATCCCCGGTTTCTACAGTATATACAGCAGGTCATTTTTGAAGATCATGAGGACCACAGATCTTCAAAAAAGTACTCAGGAAGAAGGAAAAGACTACTACAACATAACGATCACGGACTGTCTCTGGTATAACGCCTGCAAGGAATTCGGATGTCCAGAACTGTGTCCTGCATTTTGTGATGTCGATGATGTTACCTATGGAAATTTAAGAAAGCTCGGCTTCACCAGAACTCAGACACTCGGAAAAGGAGGAGAATGCTGCGATTTCCATTTCTACAGGAAGTAAAGGGCACTCTGAAAAACATATGAAATACTCAGGATTACCAATGGGAATGTGGCTGCTGCTGAAAGGTTCTTTTGAAAAGAACCTGGTAAATGATCTCGGGCTGACAAAAGAAGAAGCAAAACTTGTAAGAGTAAAAGCAAAACCTGAATACAGAAGGATAATAGAAAAGCTTCCCGAATTCGAGAAGGAAGACAGGTTCAAAACAAATATCGTTAACTGCGCAATGCTGATATCTTTTCTGAGTTATCTCCCTCAAAAGCCTGACGTAACAGAAGTTACAAGGTATTACGAGGACGCGATGACGATACAGATCTTAAAGAAGATGTGCAGAAAGAGCGGAAAGAATAAGTTCTCCGAGAAAGACATTGGATTAATGAAGGCAACGGCGAGGCTCAAGGCGGCCGACCGTAATCCGTATTCCTGGAACATGGATTACATCCCGTATGAAGACGGGAGCGGTTACGAGGCGAGATTTTATAAATGCGGTATATGCGTGCTCATGAAGGAATACGGCCTTTTTGAATACGTTCCCGCGATGTGCCACCTTGATTATGTAATGAGCGACTTGGGCGGAGCTTCAAACTTCGTAAGAGAATACACTCTCGCATCAGGCGGTCCGTACTGTGACTGCGGATATAAAAAAAGGACATGACGGATGTTTGATAAGCGTCTGATGGCCATGTGCCCTGAAAGCAGGAAGTATATCATCGGCAACATTGTGTGCCAGTGGACAGAGCTCCTCATGAACGCGGTGATGATCTTCATTATCTCGAATGCCGTGGGGCGGCTTTATTCCGGCGCTTTTACCGCCAGGGAAATGATCATATCCCTTGCAGTACTTGGAGTAACACTCATTGTAAGGTTCTTCATGACGAAGAAAACGTCAGAGATGAGTTACCTCGCGTCCAAAACGGTGAAACGGGTAATGCGTGAGCAGATCTACAGGAAGATCCTGAGATTGGGCAGCTCGTACAGGGAACATGCCACAACGTCTGAACTCGTTCAGGAATCGGTTGAAGGTGTCGAACAGTTGGAGAGTTATTTCGGTCTCTATGTTCCCCAGTTCTTTTATGCATTCATAGCGCCTCTTACTTTGTTTGCTTTATTCGGGATATCAGGAAGTTTTAAGGTTGCAGGTGTATTGCTGATATGTGTTCCGCTGATCCCTGGCGCAATAGTAATGGTACAGAAGATCGCAAAGAAGATACTTGCGAAGTACTGGGATCAGTACGCAAAGCTCGGAAGCACATTCCTGGAAAACCTGCAGGGAATGACCACGCTTAAGACATACCGTGCGGATGCATACAAAAATGTGCAGATGAATGAGGAATCGGAGAACTTCAGAAAGATAACGATGAAGGTGCTTACGATGCAGCTTAACTCGATAATCATCATGGATTTCTTTGCGTACGGCGGAGCGGCATTAGGGATCGCACTTGCATGCAAAGGTTTTATCGAAGGCAGCATCACGCTTCAGAGTACGATATTCATGATATTGCTCTCAGCTGATTTCTTCCTCCCGATGAGAAAACTTGGAAGTTATTTCCATGTTGCAATGAACGGCATGGCGGCAAGTGACAGGATATTTAAGTTTCTCAGCGAGCCTGAGCCTAAAGAAAAGAAAGAGATCCTTCCTGATAACGGTCTGGATATCAGACTTGATGAGATCAGTTTCAGTTACGACGGTGATAAAAACGTTCTCGAAAGCGTCTCGCTGAACATCAAAGACGGATCATTCACGGGAATAGTAGGTGAGAGCGGAAGCGGCAAATCGACGATTGCGTCTCTCATCATGGGCAGGAACAGCGTTAAGCAGGGAACCCTTACGATCGGGAATAAAAACATATCGGAAATAAATGAAGAAAGCCTGTTTAAGATAGTCAACTATGTCGGTCTGGGAAGCACTTTCTTCAAAGGAACCATAAGGGATAATCTCCTGATGGCAAGACCGGATGCATCGGATGAGAAACTGTGGAAAGTCCTCGGGGAATGTAATATCGACGGTTTCCTTAGAAGCGAGAACGGACTTGATACCAGACTTACTGAAAATGCCGGGAACCTGTCGGGCGGTCAGAAGCAGAGGCTTGCCCTAGCAAGAGCGATCCTTCACGATGCGAAGATCTACATTTTCGATGAGGCAACGAGCAACATCGATATCGAGAGCGAGGAGATAATTCTCGATGAGATAAAGAAACTTTCAAAGACAAAAACGGTCATCATGATCACTCACAGGTTGATGAACGTAAAGGACGCCGACATTATCTGCTGTCTTGATAACGGCCATATAACCGGAACAGGCACTCACGATGAACTCCTTTCGGACTGCGATTCTTACAGAAAACTTTGGAATACTCAGAAGGAACTTGAGGAATTCGGCAAGGGAGGTGCAGTCTTATGAGAAAGCAGAATAAGGCTCTGATCCTCCTTCGAATGATAAAGCTCGTTAAGCCCCTTACAGGTTTCATGATACTTGCGGTCATATTCGGAACCATTGGATTCCTTACGGCTCAGTTCATTCCGGTACTGGGTGGAATGGCTGTGCTTAACGGATTGGGTGAAGATACAGGGATCAGTTTTAAAACGATCATCTGCCTGCTCCTGTCGTTTGCCATACTACGCGCCGTATTCAGATTTGCCGAGCAGAGAACAAATCACTATATTGCTTTCACTCTTCTGGCGATCGTAAGAGACAGGGTATTCAAGGCATTGAGGAGACTCTGTCCTGCAAAGCTCGAAGGTCGCGATAAGGGTGATCTGATTTCGCTTATCACATCGGACGTTGAACTGCTCGAAGTGTTCTATGCGCATACGATATCACCCATTTGCATCGCATTTGTCACAGAGATCATCATGAGCTTATTCATCGGAAGTTACCATCCGTTACTTGGCGCAGTTGCATTTGCTTCGTATGTTCTTGTCGGAGTCATTCTGCCGCTCATCATATCAAAAAGAAGCGGAACGACAGGTGACGAACTCCGTGCACAGTCAGGTGAACTTTCCGCGCATATGCTCGAGAGTATACGTAATATCGACGATACCCTCCAGTATTCCTATGGCGGTAAAAGGCTTGATGAGATCGGAAAGAAGACTGAGGAATTATCCGGGAAGCAGTGTGTATTAAGTAAACTCACCGGAACAAACATGGCGATTGCAAACATGCTGATACTGATCTCTGACATTACGATGTTTGCAGTCTGCACTTATCTCTACCAGTCAGGTCAGATCACATTCAGCGGCTTTATTATTCCTCTTATTGCGTTGATGTCATCATTTGGTCCGGTGATCGCGCTTGCATCTCTCGGAACAACTCTGCAGAGCACAGTTGCATCAGGTGCAAGAGTGCTCGCGATAATCGATGAAGAACCGGAAACGGAGGATATCGGAGGAAAAGAAAAGACAGGTTTTATCGGTGCGGAAACGAAAGATCTGACTTTCAGTTATGGTTCTGAAGAAGTGCTCAATGATGTTTCGATCACTATTCCCGAAAAGAAGATAACCGGCATAGTCGGTAAGAGCGGATGTGGTAAATCAACTCTTATGAAACTTCTTATGAGATTCTGGAAGACTGAGCCCGGCATGATATCAATTTCAGGAAAAAGCATTGAGGACATCAATACTGACAATCTCCGTGACATGGAAAGTTACATGACACAGGAGACACAGCTCTTTAAAGATACGATTGCAAACAACATCCGCATAGGAAGATTAGACGCAACTGATGAAAAGGTCGTAGAAGCGTGTAAGAAAGCTTCGATCCACGACTTCATAATGACTCTTCCGAAAGGATATGACACTGAAGTGGGAGAGCTCGGAAGCACGCTTTCAGGCGGCGAGAAGCAGCGCATAGGACTTGCCAGAGCATTCCTTCACGATGCACCGTTCATGCTTCTTGATGAGCCTACCAGTAATCTCGACAGTCTTAATGAGGCGGTGATCCTTAAATCACTTACGGAAGCATCAGAAGATAAGACGATACTCCTTGTCTCACACAGAGAATCGACGATGAGGATAGCAGATGAGGTCCGTTCTATGGACGGAGGAAGGCTGTCGTAGTTCAACATGATCTTAATTAGAAAGAAGATATAACAAAAAATGCAGATCAAGAAGATCATCTTTATCGTAGTCGGATGTATATGTCTGGCACTGGGAACCGTGGGAGTATTCCTGCCCATTCTTCCTACCACACCATTTTATCTGATCACACTCTATTGCTTTGCAAGGAGTTCAAAGAAACTGGAAGACTGGTTTAAGGGAACGAAGCTTTACAAGAAGCATCTTGAATCCTTTGTCGAGAAGAGGGGCATGCTGCCGCAGACAAAGGCGAGCATTCTTATCACCGTGACTTTGCTCATGGGATTCGGGATCTTCTTTATGGCCAGAAAAGGCATATGGATACCCTGCATCATCCTCGGCGTGGTCTGGGCAGTCCATTTAATTTATTTCCTGTTCTTTGTAAAGACTATCAGAACGGAAGGAGGAGTCGGGCAATGAGTATCGATAACAAACGGAAAAAACTTGAAGCATCTTTTATCTTCGGCTTTGTATCGCTGCTTTTGTGCGGCGTTGGAGACTGGCTGATAGGTTATGAACCGGAAGGCGGAGAGCCGCTGGTATTCGGGATAACGACTACTGCAATAGCAGATGTACCCGTCTGGTTCTATGTTCTGTCTTTTTTCTTCGGGATCCTTTCAGGCTTCGGTTGTCTGTATTTCGCGCCTGCGATAATGGAACTGCTGGATATAAAAGGCATTTCCAAGGATTCGAAGATGTATAAGTTAATGGGATTCGGCCTGAAGTCCGCGCCGATGATGTTTGTATCCTTCCATATAGCATGCTGCATCGTACTGTTAATGATACAGGCCGCTCTTCGTGCAGGACTGGACATAACCAAAGCGGACTCTGTTTATCTGGTACCTGCCGCAACCGCGCTGGTGCCGTTCGTGATCTGGTGCTATCTGTGCGATATCCCGGTGACGATAGCTTACATGTATTTCACATTAAAGGGAAAACTCGGGATCAGCAAGGCGGCATTCATATTGTGCCCGATGGGGCTCAGTATAGCCGCAAAGATAATAGCTGCGGTAATGGTGGCATTAGGCAGCAAGTTGTCTTTCCTTACCGCATGCGGTGAGTCATGGGGCTATGCATTCATGTGCCTGGCGCTGTATTTCGCAGTTAAGAAGGAAGCTTCGGATCGGAGGTAATTATGAGTTTGATAAAGGTCTTATTTCTGATCGCTGTAATCGGTCATCTCCTTTGCGGTTGCTGTGACTGTCTTATCACCTATGTGCCCGGAGGTAAGAAGTTTGATTTTAAACAGATGTCTGACAACAAAGCGATGTCAGAGACTTTTGCGAAGATGCCGCTCAGGAACATTAACATATCAATGCTCGCGGGATGCGTGGCACTGTTCATGATCGCATGCGGATACTACGGGATGTATCTGTGGATGTCGGACTTCTCGAGAGTATACGCCGTGATAATCCTTATAGCGATCGGTATCTTTTTATCCTTCGGTGTTGCACATCACGTGTTCTGCGGTGTTGCGGAATGGTTTTATGTCCGTATGGGAATGACAGAAGAAGCAAGACAGGCAGTCGTAAAATTCTTCAAAGATACATCGATCACCATGATCGGCTGCTACATAGGACTGATCACGCTGGGTGTTGTCCTTTTCATTGCGGTCGTAACAGGCACTACAACGCTTCCTCAGTGGGCATGTGTGATCAATTACATTCCTTTTGCCATGGTCCTCCTGCCGTTCAGGATAGGAGGCGCAGGTAACTGGAGCGGAGCGCTGATGTTTCTGGGCCTGTTGATCCTTATCTGATAAAGGGGCAGTATGAGTCTGATATATAAGATAGCAGAGAAAGGTTGTTTTCTTCTCAATAAACTTCCCGGAGGCGGCCCTAAGGGCAGCATGTCAGGAAGTATGTCCGCTGATGTTCAGACCGTGAAGATACCACGCAGTATGTATTCCGGTCTTGACGTCAAAGAAACGGAATTCGAGGGATTCATCTACCATCGTTTCCGTTCACGTAAAACCGCAGGCAACTGCAAAAAAGCCATATTCTTTCTTCCCGGAGGCGGCGGGATGATGAGAGCCATGAGGATTCATTATGATACTGCAAAAAGCCTGGCATTGAGGACGGGTGCCGAGGTCTTTTTTGCCCATTATCCACTGGCTCCGGAATACAATGTCAGATATGCGCTCGCATGGCTCGAGAGGGTTTATTACTATGAGATTCTCGGGAACTATAACCCTGAAGATATTGTTTTTATCGGCGACTCGGCAGGTGCGAATCTGATATTGAGTCTTACTTACCGGCTCAAGGATAAACCGGGAAGTCTCATAGTCATTTCTCCGGCATGCGGACTGGAATACGGAAGGAACAGGGATATTCGTCTTCAGATGGAACCCAAAGATCCGGTGCTTACCGTGGCGATGAATGACATGATAGCGGAAAACTGGTGCAGGAATGTGCCTCTGGACAGTCCTGACATCAGTCCTGAATTTATAGATTACAAAGATTTCCCGCCAATGCTTTTCTTCTATGGAACACATGAGATCTTTTATCCTCACGTCAGCAATTATGTTAAGCAGTTGGAAAGGTCAGGCGTCCGGTTCGATGCCGTGGAGAAACCGATGTGTCACGATTGGGCACTGGTCAAATATTTTCCTGAAGGCAGAGAAGCTCTCAGCCGGATGGTTCATTGGATTAATAATTAAAAAGGAGAACATAAAATGGGACTTTACAGGAAATTCGTGAATCAGACGAGGAAACCCGAAGGCACAATGGGCAAGATGATGGTCAACGGCATGAACAGTGGCCACGCAAAGATGGCTGACTGGGGCATGACACACCTGCCGGAGATCAACCCTTCCAAGATATTGGAAGTCGGCTGCGGCGGAGGAAGGAATGCAGGTGAGCTTGCAAAGAAATATCCGTCCGCAAAAGTTACCGCGGTCGACTATTCCGATGTGTCTGTTGCTAAAGCAACTGAATACAACAAAGAGATGATAAGTGCGGGAAGAATGAGCGTTAAGCAGGGAGATGTTTCTGATCTGAGACTGCCCGTGGACACTTATGATCTTGCAACGGCATTTGAGACCATCTATTTCTGGCCCGGTCTTGAAAAGTGTTTTAAGGAAGTTGCAAAAGTATTGAAGACCGGCGCTGTTTTCATGATCGTAAATGAATCCGACGGTACTGATGATGCAAGTCTCAAGTATGAGCAGATTATTGACGGCATGAAGTGCTATACGATCGAACAGATAGAGACAGCACTTAAAGCTGCGGGCTTTTCTTCCGTTACTTCAGATCACTATGACGGCAAGCCGTGGATAGCAGTAGTAGCCGTTAAATAAGAGGAAACCACTCAGTGAAAAAGACCGTTTTCAAATATCTGAATGACGGATTCGAAGGAATCCTTTACGATGCTGAAAATAGCGATGACAGACTTCTTATTGTTGTTCAGGGATTAAAAGGTCTTGACCTTCCTGAGAAGTATGCTGAGCTTTTTTCTGGTAAAGGTTATTCCACTCTTGCCATGTCTTACTATGGTGGGGAGGGACAGAAGAAAGGTATAAGAGCCATCCCTCTCGAACAGTTTGAGTATGCATGTAATGCCATGAAAGAGCGTGGTTATAAGCGTATAGGAATATACGGAAATTCAAAAGGAGCCGGCATGGCACTGCTTGCGGCAAGTATGGTGCCCGATATCAGTCTTGTCATCGCAGCCTCTTCATTTGGCCATATAATGCAGGGAACAGGGAAGGCATCAGAGGATCCCTGCAAAGCAATGGTCTCATATAAAGGTCAGGATTTCCCGTATGTGGGGAAGGGCAAACTGTTTTCCGAGTTCATTAAGAGGTGCCTGAGAGAACGTAAAGTTCAGCTTCTGTATTTCTTTGATGAATGGGATAAGAAAGGCACGGAAGAAAACGAGATCCCGGTTGAGAGGATTAAAGGAGACATATTGTTCCTGACATCAACACATGATGAGTCTGTTCCTGCCAAACGCGATGCGGAACTGCTTGTTGAAAGACTTAAGAGAAATCATTTCGCACACGGATTCAAACATATCAATTCAGAGACGGGAAGCCATAATCTCGGCTACTTCCCTGTGAATAATAATATGCTGCCGCGCGAAAAGAGGTATCCGGATGAATGCCAGAAAGCCAGGGAAGATACGCTTAAACTGATACTTGACACATTGGATAGGTGGGCAGTCTGACCGATCAGGTTTATAGATTTCATCTTTTTCTTGTTGACATACATTTCTTCCTGTGATAAAACCTTTACTGATAATTCGATTATCAGTAAGCGGTTGCTAACTGAGGTGGATAATGTCCGTTCGTGATACAAGTATAGATCCGAGACTTATAAGCAGTGCCCGTGAGGAGTTCATGACCAACGGGTTCTTAAAAGCCGATCTTAAGCGCATCTGCGAGAATGCGGGTGTAACTACCGGAGCTGTCTATAAGCGGTATAAGGGAAAAGAAGAACTCTTTCAGGCTGTCGTCAGGGATGCCACCGATAAGATGGACAGCTTTATCAAACTCCGTACCGAGTTGGATTTTTCCGGTATGTCCGATGAGCAGATCAGAAATACATGGATCATGAATGAAGAATATGTTCTTGATATGTTCAGGATGATATGGGATATCCGTAAAGACATTTATATTCTGCTTGAAAAGTCATCCGGCACATCCTATGAGAATTACACACACGCTTTTGCACGTCGCATGACCAAGGCATACATGCAGTATTATCTTGAGGCAAAAAAGAGGGGCCTTGCCAAATCGGAAATATCGGAAGAAGAGATGCATGTTCTCTGCACAGCTTTCTGGACGTCTATCTACGAACCTTTCATCCACAAGATGACATGGAAGAAGATAGAAGAACACTGCAAGGTCATCTGCCGTTATTTCAATTGGGCTGAAGCAATAGGCCTGACTTAAAACCGTAAACCAAGCCGTCGTTGCACGGCTTTAATAATACGCAACTGGTTAGCCTATGCTAACCAAAAGGAAGGAATCATAAGATGTTTAAACGAGTGGCTCCGTATATCGGTGAGTATAAGAAATACACCGTATGGGCAGTGATCATGATGACATTAGGTATCATTGCATCAGTCCTGCCGTATTTCTTTTTGTATCAGATCATTTCACCTCTGACCAGAGGCGAGAGTATTGACATGTCTTTCCTGCTTATCAGGGTAGCAGCAGTGGCCGTATGTGAGATCATATATTCATTTTCATATGTGCAGGGATTGGCTTTCTCACATGTAAGTGCGTATAACACTTTAAAGAACCTGCGTATCTCATTGCAGAGCAAACTCGAAAAACAGCCGCTCGGAACCATAAAGGAAATGGGAACGGGGCGTATCAAGAAAGTGTTTACCGATGACATTGATCAGATTGAACTCCTTCTTGCACATGCAATTCCTGAAGGTATTGCGAATATAGCAATCCCGGTCATCATCATTATCCTTATGTTTGTTTATGACTGGAGACTTGGTCTTTTATCTCTTGTTCCTCTTGTTGTTGGAATGATCGCAATGGGCATGATGATGCATCAGGGCATGTCGAAAATGAATGCTTACTATGAATCAGCAGCCAGAATGAATAATACGATAATCGAATACGTTAACGGAATGGAAGTAGTAAAAGTCTTTAATAAAGACGGCGACTCATATAAAAGATTCGGCGATGTTGTAAGAAGCTACCGTGATTTTACGATCGCATGGTATAAAGTTTGCTGGCCCTGGATGGCGATATATACGAGTGTATTGCCGTGTCTTGTTCTGCTCATGCTGCCGTTCGGTTCAAGCATGGTGTTGGATGGCGTCATAAGCTTAGATAAGTTAATTCTAGTTATGTGCATGTCATTTGCTGTAGGACCATCTTTCCTTAAAGCTTTGAATTTCGCAGGAAAATTCCCTCAGCTTGACTATAAGATCGCCGAGCTCGAGAAGATGATGGATAAGCCCGCTCTTAAGGAAGGGACATCTGATTTCACAGGCAGCAACTACGACATTGAGTTCAAGGATATTCATTTTGGGTATGACGAGACAGAAGTAATAAAAGGTGTTGACCTGTCTCTTAAGCAGGGAACAACAACAGCTCTCGTTGGCGAATCAGGGAGCGGTAAATCCACGCTTGCAAAGCTCCTGGTTCACTACTATGACCTAAATTCCGGCTCAATAACCATTGGCGGTCAGGACATTACGGATATGAAGCTTGAGGCTTTGAACAACAAGGTTGCATTTGTTTCACAGGAACAGTTCCTGTTTAATACAACTCTTTACGAAAACATCCTTATAGGCAGACCGGACGCCACAAAAGAAGAAGTCATGACGGCTGCAAGAAGAGCGCAGTGTGAGGAATTCCTTAACCGGTTCCCTGACGGCATCATGACACAGGCAGGTGACGGAGGAAAGCAGTTGTCCGGAGGCGAACGCCAGAGGATCTCGCTTGCAAGAGCTCTTCTGAAAGATGCTCCTGTAATAGTGCTCGATGAGGCTACCGCATTTATGGATCCGGAGAATGAGGAGAAGATGAATGCGGCGCTCGATGAGATCGTTAAGGATAAGACGGTTCTTGTAATAGCACACCGTCTGTCCACTATAAAGAATGCTGACAATATTTGTGTAATGAAGGACGGAATGTGTATCGCTTCAGATACTCATGACGGGCTGCTCCAGACATGTCAGGAATACCAAAAACTCTGGAACGCGTCTGTCAGCGCAAGCACATGGAAGATTAAGGGAGCGTGATCTATATGTTGAAGATATTGCACAGAATAATCAATATGACAGGAAAGTACAAAACGAGGATAAGAGCATCTTATATCACCGCTTTCCTTAAAGGCTTAATGATGAAAGCTCCGCTGGTCTTATGCTTTCTTTGCATCAGTTATTTCATGCGCGGAGAAATGGATAAGACAAAGTGCATCTGGCTTGGCGTTGCAGTATTGGCCAGTGTAATACTTGAGGCAGTCTTTGAGCACATATCCAATGTGTTGCAGTCAGCTGCAGGCTATATGGTCTTTGCTGATATGAGACTTAAACTCGGAGATCATCTGCGTAAACTTCCGATGGGTTACTTCACCGAAGGAAATATCGGAAAGATCAGTTCAGTTCTTGCTACCGACATGGTATTTATAGAAGAAAACTGCATGGGTGTTTTGTCTGAACTTGTTACATTCCTTATCTCTCAGGGAATTATGGTAGTCATGATGTTCGTGATGGACTTCAGAATGGGTCTGTTATCACTTCTGGTAGTCGGTGCTTTTATCATTGTCGGAAACCTGATGCTCAAGACTTCAATGAAGCATTCTGTCATCAAGCAGGAAGCAAGCGAATCCCTTACTGAAGAAGTTTTGGATTTTGCTGAAGGCATCGGCATAATCAAATCCTATAACATGCTCGGAGACAAGTCTAAGAAACTTACCGATGAGTTTGCAAAAAGCTGCAAGGAAAGTATTGATTTCGAGATAGCATACACACCCTGGTCAAGAGCGCTGTATCTTGCATTTGGAATCGGCACCGCCTTAGTGCTTGCGTTGAGCGGTTATCTGTATATGGCAGGTTCAATATCTGCTGAATATATGGTAGGAATGGCACTCTTCCTTTTCGATGCATTCGTAGCCATCAAGAGTTATTACGGACAGATGGCAAGACTTACAGTTACGGATGCAAGTCTAGACCGTATAGAAGAAGTGTTTGCAGCGGAAGAACTTAAGGATGAAGGAAAGAATGAACTCGGTTCAGTATCTGTTTCCGCAGACGAGATCGAATACGATAATGTTGGATTTGCATACACGGAAAAAGAAGTGCTTTCCAATGTTTCTTTCAAAATAAAGCAGGGCGAGATGACCGCTTTGGTCGGACCTTCCGGCGGCGGTAAATCCACGATTGCTTCGCTGCTTGCGAGATTCTGGGATGTTAAGAACGGTAAGATCCTTGTCAGAGGAGAAGACATCAGAGATGTTTCACTCGGTTCTTTGATGGATCAGATAAGCATGGTGTTCCAGCGCGTATATCTGTTCCAGGATACCGTATATAACAATATCGCGATCGGCCGTCCCGATGCCACACGTGAGGAAGTCGAGGCAGCTGCAAAGAAAGCAAGATGCTACGACTTTATAATGCAGCTGCCGAACGGATTTGATACTGTTATCGGCGAAGGCGGTGCATCTCTTTCAGGCGGCGAACAGCAGAGGATCTCAATTGCAAGATGCATTTTGAAAGATTCGCCGATTGTTATCCTCGATGAGGCAACGGCAAGCGTTGATGCAGATAACGAGCGTGCAATTCAGGAGGCTATCTCAGAGCTGTGCAAAGACAAGACACTCCTTGTTATCGCACACAGGTTAAGGACCATAAGAGATGCTGATCAGATCCTTGTTGTTACGGACGGAAAGATAACCGAAAGAGGTAATCACGATACACTTATGGCTCAGAATGGGACATATGCGCATATGGTATCACTGCAGGAAGCCTGACGGATCAACATACTGTTTAGATATGAGGTTGCTTCACGGAAGTGGGGCAACCTTATTTATAGTTAGCCATATCTAACCTGCTGTGCTATAATTCTCCACGAACAAAGGAGACTTGGTTATGGTATTAGTCCTTGAATGTATAGTAATTTGCTTTATCTTATTTGTTCCTTGTGTTGTCGTAATTGCGAACGGGGTTCATAACGGTGCGTTCCTCTTCGAAAAGGATGTTCAGGAACGTGTTGTTGAGATGGGGTTGATCACCAAGGAACAATTATCCCGCAACAAGAAATTGTTTAAGATCACATCTTTGGCAGTGATGATCTCATTTGTTATATGGGCAGTCTACGGAATAAACGGAGCCAGAGGATTTCTGACACCGTTTTTGCAGATATATGCGCTTACAATGGCAGAAGGTCTGTTCGACAGATTTTTCATTGATACCTATTGGGTAGGACATACAAAAGCGTGGACCATACCGGGGACAGAGGATCTGAAACCGTACATACCGAAGAAAACCCTGATCGCCAAGTGGCTGATAGTTATTGTCGGAAATCCGGTCATAGCGGCGGCATTGGCAGGGATCATGATGCTTTTCTTCAAGTGAGGTGATTCATATGCTTTGGTGGGCAATTGTTATAGAGGCACTTGTTTTCGCAGGAATTTTTTCTGCAATCGTTTTGCCGGCAGGACTAAGTGATAAAAAACACAGTCCGTCCAGCATACATAATTATCCGCCGGATATTCAGGAAGAATATTTTAAAACGCATGAACGAGTTGATGTCTCATCCAACTCAAAAAAAGTAATACTCGCAAAATCTCTCGGCATTTTCATGTTTTGTGCAATCCTTTTTGTCAGTGCATTACTTGCAGGAGCCCATACCTTTCTTCAGGGATTTCTTCTTTCGTTCGGGCTGATGATCTGGATAGGACTATACGATACGCTTTTCATTGACTGGGTATTGTTCGCAAATATTAAGGGCTTCAGACTTGAAGGTACAGAGCATATGGATAAGGCATACCATCAGAAATGGTTCCATCTTAAGGGCATGCTTTTCCCGGGAGTTGTTTTCGGCACCATACCGGCACTGATAGTCGGTCTGCTGATAGCATTAATAAGGTGAGGATAATGTTTTTAAGCTTTTTATATGGTCTTATAGGTATTGTTCTTCTCGTAGCCTTTTGCCTGATAGGCGCTTTTCTTGTTCCGCAGAATGCCTATTGGTTCATGACACCTAAAGCAAAGGAGTTGCTGGAGAAGTACGGGATTCCAAGAGAACTGAAACTTAAGGATAAGATAATTATCGGGCTGCTTGCTCTTATTACCGGTGCAGGATTTATTGTCACGATCATATTTGCAGGAAGACAAGGTGTCGCTTCCGGGATGAATTTCTGGCAGCTTGCGCTTCGCTTCGTGATCTTCTTTTGGATGGTATCGATCTTTGATGCCATTGTGCTTGACTGGTGGATGTTTACCAAGACCGACATTTTCGGTGTGCTGATCAAGAAAAAGACCGGAAAAACGCCTGATGTATGGAGAGTCGAGCCTCAGTGGGACGGCAAAGAGATACACAAGCTTGTAATCGAAGTTGTTGTGTCAGCAATACTGGCGTGGCTCTTTATCAAGTTTGGATAGAGGATCGGATGATATGAGTTTTACGGCCAGAATGGCAAAGGTATTTATGAATCTGATGACCGGAAGGCCGGCCGGCAGTGCTGAGGAACTGCTCAAAAAGGCAAGGAAATATAATGACAAAAATCCGTTTGTAAAGCCTTCCGACTCGAAAGCAATATATCGCGTGGAAAAGATCCGGGACGGCAGTGATCTTCTGATCGTCCGTTCGAAAAAACGGAGCGATAATGCAAACTGTGCAGTTCTGTTTATCTTCGGAGCCGGCGGGACGATGAACGCATGGAAACCGCATCTCATGATGGTCCGCAATATTGCAGATAAGACCGGTGCTGAAGTGTTTATGCCGCTGTACCCGCTCTGCACGGACGCGCCGGTCAGCGCATCTGTGGAAACCGCATATGATACATACAAAAGGATCATGAACGATTATCCGCCGGAAAAAGTCGTGATCACGGGAGACTCATCCGGCGGTGCATGCTGCCTTGCACTTGTATCGATGCTGAACCGTTTGGACGAAGGAATAATAATGCCGAAGCTTGCGATACTTCATTCTCCCAGCGGTGTTCCGCACAATAAAGATGCGTGGGAGAGGATGAGGGAACAGAGCAAAAAGGACGCTCCGGGAACCTTCTCCATGGTGGAATTCTTTCCGGAGATCTGTGCGCACGGAGAAAAGGTTCCGGATTATATGATCCATCCTGCTTTGGGAGACTACCGCAATGCTCCTGAGACCTATGTTTATTACAGTGCTGATGAGACGCTGGCTTCATTAGGAAGAGACCTTGAAAAAGCATTCATAAGTGCCGGCAGTAAAATTCATGTACATTATGAACCGGGCATGGTCCATTGCTATTCTTCTTACCCGGCATGTAAAGAGAGTAAAACAGCCTGTAATGAGTGGCTGGATCTTATTTCAAAAGTGATCGGGGAGGATTAATCATGCTTTTAACAATTTTTCTTGCAATCGTGTTTTGTGCGGCAATAACACTTATGCTTGTCTCGGCCGTTGTATTAGTTAAGGATAAAAAGCTGTTTTCTTCTGCTCCGAAGGAAGCTTTGGAACTTGTTATCGACAGAAAACAGGAGGAGTTTTACGGTGCCCGTAAGATAGGCTGGACTTTGATCATAATGAGCATGGTCATGATCCTGGGTGTCGGTGTGATCTCCATCTGGGACGGGTTCAGAAGTGACTTTACCTTCTGGCTGTTCTTTCTGAGATTTGTGTTAATCTTCACGATATATAAGGTCTACGATATGATCTTCTTTGATTATTTCCTGCTTTGCAAATTCCAATTCTTCCAGACCTTCACGCCTGAGGTAACACCGGTATATAACAACAGAAAATACGGTTATAACATCAAAAGCCAGCTATTGAAGCTGATCGTCATATTCCCGGCAGCATCGGCAATTGCAGCCTGGATTTGCACGCTGTTCTGATTTGTGTTGTTTTCGATATTGCTCATCATAGCCGGGATCCCGGTGATATAGGAGGTGATAATATGCGCAGTGACAAAGAGTATAAGGATCTGACGATAAAAGAGTTTACGAAAGCTGCCTCGGTATATGAATCCGGCAATTCCGGAATATACGAGATCTGCAAAGACGATTATCCTTACATAGCTTCAGAACTTGAGAAGGAGGATTATCTTGACCTGCTCGACTGCGGATGCGGAACGGGTCCAATGATCTCTTTGCTGTACGAAAAGGATCCTTCCAAACATTACACGGGTATAGATATAACTCCCAAGATGATAGAAGTCGGCAGATCCAAAAATCTTGAAGGTGTTAACTGGGTCGTAGGTGACTGTGAGAATCTTCCTTTCGAGGAAAACAGTTTCGATGTGATCATATGCTCCAACAGTTTTCATCACTACCCCAATCCTCAGGATTTCTTCAACAGTGCATATAGGGTATTAAGACCCGGCGGGAGACTGATATTGCAGGATTATACAGCATCCAAAGCCATGCTCTGGCTCATGAATCATACGGAGATGCCGCTCGCAAATCTGGCAGGTCACGGCGATGTTAAGGCAAGCTCATTAGATGAGGTAAGAACATATTGCAACAATGCAAAGCTTAAGATCGAGAAGCTTAAGGCAGCAAAGAAATTCAGACTTCATCTGGTTGCGAGAAAATGACAGCATTCAAAAGTCGGATATAATATGCGTTATGAGCAGAATAGTTTTTGAAGATGAATATGTGATAGTAGTACCGACCTTTAAAGAGGTGGTTCCGCATAAGCATGCGTTTTATCACATATTCTTTTTGGGAGATACTTCAAAGTGTGATGAGATCACTGTCGCCGGAAGCGGGATGCTGCATACCATGGCAAGTCCTGATGAATGCAGGCTTTTCCTGATGATCGATCCGACCAGTGATCTTGCGGATTATCTTAAGGACAATCTGATCACGGAAGACCATCCTATGAGGTTCAAGCTTTCTGTTCCGCTGACCATCGAAAAAGATGACGATATTTCATTAAGCCGTTCGGTCGAGGATTGCTTAGAAGAAAATGGCTTCCGAGTTCAAAGATCTTCCGGTGAAGATGTTGAAGACTACAGAGTGGTCAGGCTGGTCAAAGAGATAAGAGAGTACAAACATCTTGATGATAAGATCGAGAAAATAGCAGCTGAATATAATATTTCAGAGAGCCGTCTCTCACACGCATTTAAGGAAAGCGTGGGTATTTCTCTTAAGGGTTACCTTACGATTGCTCAGCTGAAGTATGCATATAAACTTGTTGCGGAAGGCAGGAGCAAGACTTTTGCCGCGCTGGAAGCAGGCTTTGCAAGTCCTGCACATCTTGCGTATATCTGCAAGAAACAGATGGGTATATCCATAACCGATGTATTTAAGTGATCACATGGCATAGCGTTTTTTTGAAAGCGCGATCCTTTTAAGTCAGGTAGGCTTACCGTAAAGATTTAAGAGGAGCTGCGATATGGATAGCAGATATTTGTGCAAGACGGCAATGCTCGATTATGACGACCCGTCTATACAAAAATTAATTGAGGAACGCGGTTGGAGATCTTTGCCTGAATCAGGGCGGGTCCGCAGCATATATGTCTTTGTCAGAGATGAGATCCTTTTCGGGTATAACGTTGATGACGATATTCCGGCTTCGCAGGTGCTTAGAGACGGATACGGGCAGTGTAACACCAAGGGTACGCTTTTCATGGCACTTCTTCGTGCTTGCGGTATTCCCTGCAGGGTGCACGGATTTACGATCGATAAGAAGCTTCAAAAAGGAGCCATGACGGGTTTTGTTTACCGCAATGCCCCGGATAATGTTTTCCACAGCTGGGTTGAGGTTTACGTTGAAGGATGCTGGTATGAACTGGAAGGATTCATTCTGGATAAACCGTACATCTATAACCTGCAAAGAATTAACAGTAACTGTATCGGATCATTTTGCGGTTATGGCGTGGCCGTAAAGGATTTTCAGCATCCTGTTATCGACTTTAACATGAACAATACGTATATCCAGAGTGAAGGTATCAATCAGGATTTTGGTGTTTTCTATTCACCTGATGAAATGCTGAAAGAACACCATCAGGAATTAAGCGCAGCTAAAAGATTTGCGTACAGGCATCTTGGCAGGCACCTGATGAACAGAAATGTGAAACGTATCAGAAACAGCAGGGGGATATAAAATGAAACCCTTCTTTTTCTTGTTACTGTCTTTCATAACACCTCTTTAGTTAGCTGAGGCTAACCAATATGCTAAAAATATGCCGCAAGCATTTGTGTCACACTTGCGACATTTCAAAACAAACGATATACTTCCCGTAAGTTAATGTCAACTAACTGGCGCAAAGTGCTACAAAACAAAGGATTTGTGACATCCGAGGTGGATCTATGGATAATTCTCCCAATAAAGCACAGCAGGCATTTATAGATGCTCTCCTGTTGCTGATGAAAGAAAAGAGTTATAACCAGATATCTGTTTCTGAGTTATCTGAGATTGCTCAATATGACAGAAGGACATGCCTTGGATCAACATCCGGTCTGACGGCATGGATATTCAACAATTATGGATCTGAACAAACCTTATGAAGAACAACTGACAGAATTTCTTAAGACTCATCCCTATAAGGATGTTGTTGTCGGCTGTGCAAACTTCCATTATCTTCTCTGCGGGACGGGTGATACGACACTGATTTTCCTTGTTGGCGGAATGGGATTGTCGTTTCTTTATATGCCTTATATTACTGAATTGGAATCGAAATGCAGAATTCTCACTTTTGATTATCCTTATGAACATGATGACAACTCAGGATTGGTCGACAGCATTTCCGAACTTCTTGAACATTTGAATATCACTAAGGGTATTCTGATCGGCAGCTCATATGGCGGATATGTTGCCCAGATGTTTGCGAGAAAGTATCCCGCGCAGACTGACGGATTGTGTCTTTTCTCTACGGCAAGCCTTTCGGAAAAAACAGTCAATGAATTAAGAACAAAATATCAGAAGAAAGCACCTCTTCTTTTGTGGATCCTCCGCCATGTGCCTTATTCGTGGCTCAAACCTGTAATGATAAGATCATGCATGCGGATGGCGGAAAATACAACTCCTGAAGTATATTCATATACAAAAGAACTGTTCAGGTTTATTTACCGTGATTACACACGCAAATTGGATCTGCACATGACAAATCTTCTGATAGATCTTATGAATCAGACACCATGCACACCGGAGGATTTTGCTTATCTGAAAGGAAGAGTCTTGCTGATCCTGCCCGAGAACGATGAAAGCTTCACACCGGAGATGCAAAAGGATCTGATAGGCATGATGCCTGAAAGTATTATCGTTGAAGGTATTGACAGCGGCCACATATCGACATTGATCAAGGTGGAGCGTTATGTTGAAGAGATACGGCGATATTTAAAACTGTATTCTAACTGATGATCCGAAGTGAAATTTGTCTTTAAATCGTATTGACTATTACTGTATATCCAATAAAATTAAGATGTTGGCGGTTAGCTGCCGCTAACTAAATGGTTTTAATTCAGGAGGATAAAATATGGAAGAGATCTTTAAAGGTATTCCCGAGATCAAGTATGAGGGTCCTTCAAGCAAGAACCCGTTGGCATTCAAATATTACGATCCCGACAGGGTAGTAATGGGCAAAAAGATGAGCGAACAACTTCCGTTCGCCATGGCCTGGTGGCATAACCTTTGTGCCAATGGTGTTGACATGTTCGGCAGAGGAACTATCGATAAAAGATTCGGTTCTGAAACTGAGGGCACAATGGAACACGCAAAAGCAAAAGTTGATGCCGGAATTGAGTTCATGAAAAAGCTCGGCATCAAGTATTTCTGTTTCCACGATGTCGACCTGGTTCCGGAAGCAGACGATATCAATGAGACAAACAGAAGATTAGACGAGATCACGGATTACATTCTTGAGAAGACTAAGGGTACGGACATTAAGTGCCTTTGGGGTACCGCAAACATGTTCTCAAATCCGAGATTCATGAACGGTGCCGGAAGCACAAATGAGCTGGAAGTATATTGCTTTGCAGCTGCTCAGGTCAAGAAAGCGATCGAGCTGACTGTTAAGCTTGGCGGCCGCGGATATGTTTTCTGGGGTGGTAGAGAAGGTTATGAGACGCTGCTCAATACTCAGGTGAAGTTTGAGCAGGAGAATATCGCAAATCTCATGAAGATGGCCAGAGATTACGGCAGGAGCATCGGATTTAACGGGTCATTCCTTATCGAACCCAAACCTAAGGAACCTATGAAGCACCAGTACGATTACGATGCGGCAACTGCTATCGGATTCCTGCGCCAGTATGACCTTGATAAGGACTTTAAGATGAATATCGAAGCTAATCATGCAACACTTGCGGGACACACATTCCAGCACGAGTTAAGGATCAGCCGTATAAATGATATGTTAGGTTCCATCGATGCCAACCAGGGCGACATCATGCTCGGCTGGGATACAGACTGTTTTCCGAGCAATGTTTACGATACTACACTTGCAATGTATGAGATCCTTAAGAACGGCGGACTTCCTGTCGGTATCAACTTCGATTCGAAGAACAGAAGACCGAGCAACACATATGAGGATATGTTCCATGCATTCATCCTCGGCATGGATTCATTTGCATACGGACTGCTTAAGGCAGCTCAGATGATCGAAGACGGAAGGCTCGAAGACAACATCAGGGAGCGTTATACATCTTTTGATTCAGAGCTTGGAAAGAAGGTAAGAAACGGCAGCGCAACACTCGAGGAACTTGCTGCAAAGGCATCTGAACTCAAGGCTCCGAAGGCACCCGTTTCGGGAAAACAGGAATATCTTGAAGGAGTGCTTAATAATATAATCCTTTCAAACAATTGACAGTCTGAAAGTATAGTGGATTAGACTATTGACAAGTTAGCCACATCTAACTATTATTGGTTAGCTGTGGCTAATTAAATATTGATAATAAATCACAGATATTTGAGTTTTGAACAGGTCTGCAGGAAGGTTTATATGGGAAACATAGCTGTCTATATCATTCTTGCTCTGATCATTGCCGGTGCCGTTTACGGTACGGTGCGCAGGGTCAGGCACGGATCAGCCTGCTGCGGCGAACATGAAGCTGCTCCGAAGAAGGTAAGAGTATCCGATACAAACAAGAATAATTATCCGTATCTTTATGAACTTAGAGTGGACGGCATGCACTGCGCCAACTGTGCCAGACGTGTCGAGAACAAGTTCAATTCGAATGAGGGCTTGTGGGCTTCGGCTGATATCGGTGAGAAGACCGTAACATTAAGAAGCAAAAAGCAGGCAGACGAGTCGTATTGCAGAGAACTCGTCTCGGATGCCGGTTATACATTGTTATCAATGAAACAGATAAATACATAAAGAGGAGAAGTTATGAAGAAACTGTCAGAGATGAAGCAGGGTGAAGAGGGGATCGTAAGTTCCGTAAACGGCGATGCCAGATACGTCGGAAGGATCACTTCAATCGGCATTACTCCCGGATGTAAGGTCAGCATTATCAAGAATGACAAGAGAAGACCGCTTATCGTTTTCGCGCGCGACACCATGATCGCTTTGAACGAGAAGGAAAGTTCCAACATCGAAGTTGAGGAGGCAAGAGGATAATGACTGAGAAGAATGAGATAGTAATCGCCCTGTTGGGACAGCCCAACTCAGGCAAATCCACTTTGTTTAACGGTCTTACGGGCTTAAGACAGCACGTAGGAAACTGGCCCGGTAAGACAGTTGAGAAGAAGGAAGGTTCCTTCACTCATGGTGATAAGAAGTATATCGTTGCAGACCTTCCGGGAACATATTCATTATCTGCAAACTCTGACGAGGAGATGATCACAAGAGACTATATCGCTTCAGGCAAGGCTGATGTCGTCTGCATCCTTGCAGACAGTTCGCAGCTTGAAAGAAGCCTTTACATGCTTTCTGATTTTGCAGGCATTGAAGTCCCCTGTTTCCTTTTGCTAAACATGAGCGATGTTGCAAAGGACCAGGGCAAAGAAATAAATGCAAAGGAGATGGAAGATAAGCTCGGCATTCCTGTTGTACTGTTTTCGGCTCCTGAAGTTAAGAAATACGATCCTTTCTATACTGCGCTCGAAAAGGCAATCAGCGAAAAGACAGTCCTTAACACATCTTCTCTCGAAGAGAGATATGATTCGATCCCCGGTTATGCTGAGATAAGAAATATCATCGGTGATCTCAGAGACGGAAACAGAACAGGAATGTGGCTTGCCATAAAGACTCTTGAAGGAGATATGCCTGTTACCGCAAAGGTCAAGGCAGAACTCGGAAATGAGAAAGCCGCAGAGCTTTCCTCCGTGACAGCAAAGTGTGATAAGGGTATCGTCAGGTCAGGTGAATGCAAGTTCTCCTGGATAGATGAACTTACTGAAGGTTCAGTCAGAAAAGAGAAGAAGGATGCAGGTCTCGGAAAGTTCGACAGACTTATCACCCACCGGATCTGGGGTAAGCCTGTTGTGGTACTTACAATCCTTCTGGGTCTTCTGGCCTCGTTCATCCCGGCGCTTCCTTTTATGGGAATAGGTTCTGCGATAGGCATGATACCTGGACCTTTGAACGATGCACTGGTCGGAGCCGGATGCCCTTCTTTCATAGCGGCATTCCTTTGTGATGTTCTTATCAGATGCTTCAGTTTCGTTGTCCAGATGCTCGGATTTGTATTCGGTGTAACACTTGTATTCGGACTTCTTGAAGAGATCGGAGTTATGGCAAGGATCTCCTATGTATTCGATAATTCAATGGGCAAACTCGGACTTCAGGGAAAATCCGTTATGCCGTTCCTCATCAGCTTCGGCTGTACGATGGGCGGTGCGGCAGGTACGAGAGTCATTGATAACTGGGGACAGAAAGTTCTTACTATCGCACTCTCATGGGCTATCCCCTGCGGTGCTGCATGGGCAGTCATCCCTATGCTCTCGACATTGTTCTTCGGAGCGTGGATGCCGGTGATCATTACGGTTATCCTTCTTGTTATGATCCTTCATATGTGGCTCACGGCAAAACTCTTCGGAAAAGCTCTTGTAAAGCCTTCTGACAGATACGGCATGATCATGGAGCTTCCCCCTTACCATAAGCCGAAGTGGGGTTCGCTTTTCAGATTCGTTTTGGGAAGGACGAAGGAAACATTCTTCAGATCATTTAAGGTTGTACTTATCGTTGCTGCAGTATTCTGGCTCCTTTCATTTACAAGCAGCGGAAATGCGGATAATTCGATCCTGTTTAAGATCGGTCATGCAATAGAACCCGTCACGATGTTCTTCGGTATGAAGTGGCAGACATTTGTTGCATTCATTGCCTCTTCTCTCGGTAAGGAAGGCGCTCTCGGTGTATTGAGCACGATATTCTCCGGAACAGGTTCCATCACGGTAGGATCCATGCAGTCTGCCGAGACGGTATCAAATCTCAATGAACTTCTTCTTGCGAATATCTCCAAGCCTGAGGCACTCGCATTCATCTTTGCGATCACATTCAACATGCCCTGTATCGTAGCTCTCGCAGCAACATATCAGGAGACACACTCTGCAAAGTGGACAGCGATCATCGGTCTGTACTACACAGCAACTGCCATGGTACTTGCGTGCATTGCATATCATGTCGGACTTCTTATCTGGTGATGGATCATGCAGGAACTATTGGAACTTCTTAAGGACGGAAGGTCACGCTCGACAAAGATGCTTGCAGCCGAACTCGGCAAGCCGGTGGAAATTGTTGAGCGCGACATCGAGTTCCTCGAAAAGACCGGTGTGATCAGACGCATCGAGTTCTCGATGTGCGGGAGCTGCAGCGGATGTTCTGCCGGAAACGAAAAGAAGACTTGTCCCGGATGCGTGCCCAAAGACGGTTTCCAGAACATGGGCGTCATGTGGGAGATCGTGTAACCCGCGGAGGTGATATTAAATGCAGTTTTATGAGACAGGAAATATGTCAGGCAAGACGCTTATGCTCCTTCCCGGAACATGCTGTGACTGGCAGACGAATTTCGGAAGCGTGATCGATGATCTGAAAGAAAAGTATCATCTGATATGCGTTAATTACGACGGCTTTGACGGAAGCGGTATGATATTTCCTGATATGATCACTGTCACCGGAAAGATCGAAAAATACATTAAAGATAACTACGGCGGCAGGATCGACGGAGCGCTCGGTTCTTCACTCGGAGGCACTTTTGTAGGGCAGCTGATCATGCGTGAAAATGTTCATGTTGATCACGGCATCTTCGGAAGTTCTGATCTCGACCAGAGCGGCGTCCTGGCTGCAAAACTGCAGGCAGCACTGGTAACACCTCTGCTTACAGGCGTAACAAAGAGCGAGAAGAAAAAGCAGAAGACGAAGAAGATGATGATGGAATCTTTCGAGATGAGTGATGAGGTCGCGAATTCTTTTATCGAAGCATTCTCGAAGTTCGATGTCAGATCGATAAAGAATGAATACTACACAGATCTTCTGACTCACTTAAAAGACGATATACATGTTGAAGGTACGACAGCTCATTTCATCTATGCGAACAAGATGGGCGAGAAATACCTGAAGAGATATCTCAAGTATTTCCGTAATCCGGATATCAGAGAGTTTGACATGCAGCATGAGCAGTGGCTTTTCGGCGAGAGAAGATTCGCCGAGCCGGTCCTTAAGGCGATCGATGAATTCATGGAGATTTAAAGAAATGAATGATAAAGAATACAAGGAGATCTCGATAAAGGAATTCACTAAGGCCGCAAGCGTTTATGAGACAGATCAGGCCGGCGTGTATAAGATGTGCAAAAAGGATTATCCTGATGTGCTTGCTGAGCTTGAGAAAGAACCGTTTGACAGCCTTCTTGACTGCGGATGCGGAACAGCTCCAATGATCTCCCTATTATATGAGAAGTATCCCCAAAAGCATTACACCGGGATCGATCTTACTCCTAAGATGATCGAGATGGCAAAAGCCAAGAATATACCCGGTGCCGAATTCATTGTCGGTGACTGTGAGAACCTTCCTTTTGAAGAAAACTCCTTTGATGCGGTCATCTGCTGTGAGAGTTTCCATCACTATCCGAATGTGCAGGATTTCTTCAACAGCGTTTACAGAGTATTGAAGCCCGGCGGAAGACTGATCCTGCGTGACATGACTATGAACAGCAAGGGCGTGAGGTGGTTCTGCAATCACATAGAGATGCCTCTTATCAATCTTGCCGGCCACGGTGATGTCCGCATATATGGCAGGGATGATGTTGATGCTCTATGCAGGAATGCCGGTCTTAAGATGGAGCTTTTTGAGAAGAGAGGCTTCTGCAGACTTCACTGCGTGGCAAGAAAGCCTTTGTGACAGGGATGGTCTATGGCATCAAATAACAGGAAGATGGCTTTGGCCGGCATTATAGGAACGATAGTATATGCGGTCGCCGATGCGTTTTTATATGTCGGTACTGATATCGCTTCGGATAATAAGATAACGCTGTGGCAGGTGCCGGAATGGCGCCTGATGACATCCATGTGGATAGGAGTCATTGGAAGTCTGATGCTTCTTCTCGGATTCATAAGCCTCGCAAAGATGTTCGGCAGAGTTTTCAAAAAGGCCGGCAAGTTCCTGATACTTCCTGCATTTCTTTGTATCGGCGGTGTTCTCTACATGCATTTTGCTTTGGGAGTTTATGCTCCGCTCACATACAATTCCGCAGTTAAAGCAGGTGTTACAGCAGAGCAGTTCTCTGTCCTTCTGGCAAATGCGGAAAGCTATATGAACCCTCTTACGCTTGTCCTGGTCATCCTCGGATATTCAACCGAGATAGTACTTATCTACGGGATCTTAAGCGGAAGATCCGGTCTTAAAAAGAGACTTCTGTTATTCATGTTTGGAGGATATGCACTTGCGGTGCTGGTACTTGTCCTGACCGCAAAACTGACAGGTGAATACGGCATTCTCGGTTCAGTTGAAAGTCTATTGGAGATGACATTCTTTATACCGGCTTATTGTTATTGGCGTAAAGAAGGAACATGATGACTGTGCCGGTCATGAGGTAAACAATGGGACACGTTCAATTGGAAAAACTGTCATACAAAAAGAATGTTATAAAATGGCTTCGCTCCCGTTATGGAAAAGACGCGGATATCATCTGGCAAAAAGTCACTGATAACTACAATGAATATCTTAAGACCTGTCCTGATTACGGCGGCTCTAAGAACGGTCACAGCAGAGCGATATACGGCGGCCTTCTTGTTTTCGCGCTTTATCCCGCATTGCCTGATGAACCGCCTGTTTCCGAGCTTCAGAATATGGTATGTGAGATGTTTATGTCTCCGTTTAAAAAGCTTGGCAGGATATTCGATCTGAACCGTCCGCGAGACATGTGGCTTATCGATAAAGTATTCCGTAAGAGTGGCAACAGAGACAGGAAAGATGCTCTAAAATACCCGGCTGGATTTATCAATGTGGATGCTCCTTATGACAAAGTAAATCTTGCGGCAAGTTACAGCTTTACTCAGTGTCCGAATGCGGAGTTTGCAAAATCTCATGGACTTCTTCATGTGCTGCCGCTCCTTTGCAACTGCGATTACTGGGGAATAAATCAGATCCACGGAACGCTTATAAGGAAGGGCACCTGCGGTAACAGTCCAGTCTGTGATTATCTCGTTGTCGGAGATAAGAATCCTTTGGCAGAAAAATACATAACCGTCAGAGATGAAGGCGGTTTTATCGTCAGCAGGGAAAAATAAAAGGCTGCATTAACTCAGGTTTACAGCTTGACATCTGACAGCCGAAGTGATAATTTTACATGCGTTAGCTAACAGTGTTAGCAAACCAAGATAAAGTAATTAGGTTGATGTATGCCCAGAGATAAGACCAAAAATCACATCAAGATAATGGCCGCAGCCAAAGAGGAATTCCTGGAAAGAGGCTATGAGAAAGCATCCATGCGCAGCATAGCTGACCGCTGCGGTATGACTGCCGCAGGAATCTATAGGCATTGCAAAGACAAAGAAGACCTTTTTTATCAGATTGTCTCACCTGCCGAGGATAAGCTGATGGCCTGGGCAAATGCTCATGTTAACCGGTATGAGAATGAATTGGGACAGAACGGAAAGTTCGTCTGGCATGACTCCTATATCGATATGATGAAAGATGTTATCTATCCGGATATGGAGGATTACCATCTCCTTATCGCGAGATCTAAAGGAAGCAAATACGAAAACTTTCTTCATGATATGAGTGAGCTGGCACAGTCAAGATTTCTATTATTCCTGGAAGAACAGAAGAAAGCGGGAGTAAAAGTTCCTGACATTACAGAAAAACAGCTTCATCTTTTGATGACTGCATATATAAGCGCTCTATTTGAACCCGTTATTCATAACTACCCTTATGAAGAGGCAGTTGCATCGCTTTCGACGATCGAAGCATTCTTTCTGCCCGGCTGGAAAAAGATAATGAGCACTTAAAGAATAAAAACAATTTCCGAAATGAAACTCACCGTCCGGTTCTGAATAGAACCTGGCGGTGAGACTCATTTTAGGGGTTAGTTAACAGATGAAGTATGTTGTTAACAAAAGAAAAGGACGGAGATAAAAATGAACGGTGAAGTTACAAAAGAGGAAAAAAGATGGTTTGGCACTCTTCTTTCTTACGCGAAGGGAAGCGGAGGCAAGCTTGGAATATCAGTGATCTTTTCGATGGTGAGTTTGATCGCAGGACTTGTCCCTTACTATTTTGTTTATATGATGCTGGACCGGTATATAGCCGGAAATCTTGATAAGCCTTTTGTATTAAATTCCGGTCTTGCAGCGCTTTTGGCTTATTTATTGAAAGTGGTCTGCTTCGGAATATCAACAGGCATATCACACTATGTGGCATTTAACGTGCTGGAAGGATTAAGGCTGAAAGTAGCTGACACATTTTTAAAGGCTCCTCTTGGTGAGGTGTACTCACATTCGATAGGAGAGATCAAAAATGTGATCATCGATAAGATAGAAGATATCGAGCCTCCACTGGCGCATGTCGTTCCGGAAGGTGCAGGTCATATCCTGCTTCCCATAGTATGCTTTGTTGCTTTGGCTTTGATCGATATTCGTGTGGCGCTTGCTACTCTTGCAGCGTTTCCTGTAGGACTGATATTCATGATGCTCACATATAAACTGAGTGGAAAGAATATGGAGAAGTATCAGAAGGCAAATGCCGGCATGAGCAGCATGATCGTTGAATATGTCGAAGGCATAGAAGTTATTAAGGCTTTTGGTAAAACAGGCACAAGCTATGAGAAATTCGCAAAGTCAATATGTGATTACAGGAACTTTGTCATCGAGTGGATGAAGTCGACGTGGGTCACAATGAAGCTGGCATTTGCATTTATGCCCGCAACATTGCTCGGAGTGATCCCGGTAAGCATCCTGCTGGTCAATAACGGAAGCATGACGGTATCTGAAATGGCATTAAGCGTAATGCTCGCTATGTCCATGGTTATCAGCATGGCAAAGATAGAGGTGTTTTCCAACGGCCTCAGGCAGATGCAGTATACGGTCTTAGAGGTTAAGAAGTTTTTGGATATTAAGAGCCTTCCTGAACCTGAAAGCGAGAAAATCCCTGCTGAGTTTTCCGTAGAGGTGAAGGATGTTCATTTCACATACGATGAGAGCCAAGGCGAAGTGCTTCATGGAATAGATCTTGATATTCCGGAAGGAAGCTTTACTGCTCTTGTAGGTCCTTCCGGAGGCGGTAAATCCACGGTTGCAAAACTGATCGCCAGATTCTGGGATGTAAGCAGCGGAAGCATTAAGATCGGTGGTATAGACATAAAAGACATGAAGGTGGAGTCGCTGGCAGATATCGTAAGCTTTGTAACCCAGGACAACTTCCTCTTTTCCAGATCCATAAAGGAAAATATCAGGCTCGGGAAACCGGATGCATCTGACGAAGAAGTAATGCGCGCTGCTAAGGCTGCATGCTGTGATGAGTTTATAAATAAACTCCCCGACGGATACGACACATCGGCGGGTGAAGCAGGAAAGAGGCTCTCCGGAGGTGAAAGGCAGAGGATCGCAATCGCACGCATGATGCTTAAAGATGCACCTATAGTAATACTCGATGAAGCAACGGCTTTTACAGATCCCGAGAATGAGACAAAGCTTCAGGAATCGATTGCAAATCTTACAAAGGGAAAGACACTGCTGGTAATAGCGCACAGACTGTCCACGATCAAAAATGCTGACCGCATAGTGGTACTTAATGACGGCCGTATAGAAGACATGGGAACGCAGGAAGAACTGATGGAAAGATTGCCGCTCTATAACAGAATGTGGCAGGCTCACATTGGTGCCAGAAACTGGGCAGCAGGCAATCTGAAGGAGGCATAAGAGATGTTCAGGACGATCAAAAGGATAATAGACTGGTGCGGCGGATTTAAAAAGAGTCTGTTTACAGGCTTCGTATTCTCGTTCTTTTCTTCGTGGGCAGTTGCTGCTCCCGTGGGTTATGCCGGATATGTGATAGGAAAGATCATTGAAAGTATCAGAAAAGGGAACGGGATAGACCCGATGTTGGCGTTAAAGAGCCTGATAATCATAACTTTGATGGTATTTGCAAGATTCCTTTTCGACTACCTTAAGGCACGCTGTCATGAGACGATCGGTTATGAACTTGTGGCGAGAGACCGTCTTAAGATAGGTGAGGCTTTAAAACGTGTATCACTCGGTTACTTCCAGACCAATGATACCGGCACGATCCTTAATGCCATAACAACAGGCCTCGCAACTTTGGAAAACATGGGGATCCGTATGGTCGATAATTTTGTCGGAGGATATCTGAATTTCCTCTGCATACTGCTGTTCCTGACTTTTATCGTGCCTGAGTGTGCACTGATCGCTTTGGGCGGTGTTCTTGTCTCGCTTATCTTCCTGTTGATGATATCGAAGCACAGCGCCGATAATACAAAGGTCTTAAACGATGAGAATGAAAGACTTACAAGAGCTGCTCTGGAATACACCAGAGGCTTGCCTGTGGTAAAGTCGTTTGGAATGGCAGGAGCTTCTGTAAAGGATTTTACTGATGCCTGTGCAAGAGCGAAAAGAATCGCATTAAAGATCGAGTGGGGATTTATTCCTTATAACTGTCTTCATATCTTTGCACTTAAAGCGGCAAGCGTATGGATGATCATTGCGGTTATGTATGCGGGCCTTGCAGGCAGACTGGACCTTTCAATAGTGCTGATAGTATCGTTCTTATCGATGTCGGTGTTCAATTCCGTAGAACCAATTGCGGACAGCGCTCATGTTTTGTCTGTTATCAATAACGCATTCGACAAGATGGAGATGTTCTCTGATACAAATCTTCTGGATGCGGAAGGAAAAGATATAACGCCGGAGAACTTCGATATCGGGTTCTCGAATGTTGATTTCTCTTATTACAATGCTCATACCACAGAAGACAGAAAGGTCCTTAAGGACCTTTCATTCACGATTCCGCAAGGTTCAACCACTGCTATCGTAGGTCCTTCGGGAAGCGGAAAGACAACCATCTGCAATCTGATCGCACGCTTCTATGATGTTTCAGGCGGCAGCATTACTGTAGGCGGAACAGATGTGAGGGAGTACAGCCTGGACAGCCTTCTTCGTAATATCTCCATGGTATTTCAGAATGTGTATCTGTTTAATGATACTATCCGTGCGAATATCTGCTTCGGCAGGGAAAACGTATCGGAAGAGGAAATGATAGAAGCGGCAAAGAAGGCCCGCTGTCATGATTTCATCATGGAATTGCCGGACGGATATGATACCGTCATCGGCGAAGGCGGCGGCACGCTTTCCGGCGGCCAGAAGCAGAGGATATCGATTGCAAGAGCAATACTGAAAGATTCTCCGATCATAATCCTTGACGAGTCCACCGCGAGCATCGATCCCGAAAACGAGCATCTGATACAGGGAGCGCTGACAGAACTCTCAAAAGGTAAGACTGTAATCATAATCGCGCACAGACTTGCAACGATCGAAGCAGCTGATCAGATACTTGTAGTAGATGACGGCCGCATCGTTGAAAAAGGAAAGCATGAGGAATTGCTGGCTCTTGACGGCAAGTATGCAGGATTCGTTAAGATCAGAAAGATGGCGGAAAACTGGCAGATAGCGTAGCGGATAATGATAAGTAAATAAGGGTTGCCTCATTTTTGAGCAATGTCATTAAGTTAAGACAGTAATCCCGAAGATCCTCATACCGCAAAGGTATGGGGGTCTTTTTTTGAGGATTTTTTTACTAAAGGGTTGACACGCACACCAAAGTGTGCGGCCTCTTTGA